>Ga0181520_10000055_pt1 | contig 206072 bp, 203 predicted proteins | sample PEATcosm2014_Bin_29_FD_132451 | JGI IMG/M metagenome (GOLD analysis project Ga0181520, IMG submission 132451) | Peatland microbial communities from MTU Mesocosm Facility, Houghton, MI, USA - PEATcosm2014_Bin02_30_metaG | ecosystem: Environmental > Terrestrial > Soil > Wetlands > Peat | place...
GCCTTGGTAAGGCGTAGGTCGTGGGTTCGATTCCCACCTTGGGCTCCACTCTGATGTCTCGGGACTTCCTGGACACCGGTCTGTCGCTCCCTCATACTCTGAGTTGAATAGGGGGCGCGTGACGGGTCATTGGACCCGGTCAGTGGGCGCGAGCGCGATGGGGGGGGGCGCCATGCAGAAGGCGAACGCAGTTGCAGTGGTGGTGGCAGTCCTGGCGTTGAGCGCCGCGGCCTGCGGCGGTTCCAGCACGCCGACCCCGACGCCCACCGCCTCACCGTCCTCCACCGCCACGCCCACCCCCACGGCGACGACCGTCGCCAGTCCGACGCCCACCGCAACGCCGACGCCCTCGGCCGCTGCGATCAGCCTCTCCTGCCCCTCCGCGAGCGAGGTCAGCACCGACTTCCAGACCCCGTTCGGTCTTCAGCCCCCCGGGGCCGGGAACGAGCTGATCGTGAACGGCCCCCCGCCCCCCGGTAACGCCACTGTCAGTCAGTGCACCTACACCGACTCCGCGGACAACATCTCCATGATCATCGTTCTCGCCACCGGTTTCCCTGCCGCGGACTTCAGCACCGCCGAGCAGGACATCACCCACCAGAACGGATGGACCGTCACCGGCAGCCAGACCTTCGACCCGCAGAGTGATCTCGGAGACCAGGCCGTCGACTACGACTTCGCCATCACCATCGCCTCGACCGGCTCCAACTACGAGCAGGGGACGATCGCCATCCAGGGCACCAACCTGGTGAGCGTGCAGGGTTTGGGTAACACCTTCACGCCCGACCAGTCCATGTTCAACACCCTCATCGGGTCGCTGCTGAGCTGAGCCGCAGCCGCCGGACGGGCGCGCCGGCGTGGGGAGCCACTCAGCGCGTCCTCCGCTGGAAGAGGTATCCCGCCAGCGCGACCGAGACGGCCAGGATGCCCAGGCTCCAGACCACGCCTCGCCAGGCGCTGGAGCCGACCGCCGTGCCGTCGAGCAGGCTGCGGATGGCGTTGATGACCTGGGTGACCGGCTGATTCTCGGCGAAGCCGCGCAGCCAGGTTGGCATGGTGCGGATGGGCACGAAGGCGCTGCTCGGATAGGCGAGGAAGCTGATGAAGAAGGCCATCCCGCTGGCCGCCTCAGCGGAGCGGGCGACCATCCCGATGGCGGCCGCCATCCAGGAGAGGGCGACGATGAAGAGGATCAGGATGCCGATGGCCGCCAGCCAGCTGGCCACGCCGGCGCTGGATCGGAAACCGACCGCGAACGCCACCCCGAAGACCAGCGTGGTGCCGACCAGGTTGCGGGCCACGCTGGCCACCACGTGGCCGGTGGTCAGCGACTGACCGCCGACGTCGAGGGAGCGGAAGCGGTCGATGATGCCCGTGGTGACGTCCTGCGCCACGCTGACCGCGGTGGTGCCGGCGGCCCACCCCACGCACATCAGGAGCACGCCGGGGACGACGTAGTCCACGTAGTCGCCGCCGCCCGGGATCGCACCCCGGATCGCGCCCCCGAAGAGGTACACGAACATCAGCATCATGATCACCGGGAGCGCGACCGAGGTGATCAGGGCATCCACCTGGCGCGTGGAGACGCGGAGCGAGCGCGTGATCATCGCTCGGCCAACCGGCCACGGACCCACCTGAGGACGGGACGGGACAACCGGGCGAGTGGCGGCGAGGGTCTGGTCAGACATCGCTGGTCTCCGGCTCCGGGGTTGCCGCCCTCCGCCCGGTGAGGGCGGCGAAGACGTCGTCGAGGCTCGCATCGCTGATCGCGAAGCGGGCGACCCGGCTGCGCGCGGGATCGAGCTGGTCAAGAAGCATGCGCACCTCCGCCGCACCGCCCTCAACGGCGACGGCGACGGAGAGTTGGGAGGGGTCCGGGTCCACCGCGCGCGGGCCGAGCTGGCCGGTGACCGCGTCGAAGCCCGCCGCATCCGCCAGCTCCATCTCCAGCCGCCGCCCGCCCACCTGGCGCTTGAGCTGGTCCGGGGTCCCCAGGGCGACGATGCGGCCGTGATCGAGCACGGCGACATGGTCGGCCAGGTGGTCGGCCTCGTCGAGATACTGGGTCGTGAGCAGGATGGTCACCCCGGACGCGGTGAGGTCGCTCACCATCCCCCAGACGGCGCGCCGGCTGAGCGGGTCGAGGCCGGTGGTGGGCTCGTCGAGGAAGATCACCTCCGGGTGACCGATGAGCCCGGCGGCGAGGTCGAGACGCCGGCGCATCCCGCCGGAGTAGGTGGAGACGAGCCGGTGGGCCGCCGCGGCCAGGTCGAAGCGGTCGAGCAGCTCCCCGGCCCGGGCGCGCGCGGCGCGCGCCGGCAGGCGCCGGAGCCGGCCGACCATGGCCAGGTTCTCGGCGCCGGTCTGCAGCTCGTCGATGGCGACGGACTGTCCGGTCAGGCTGATCCTCCGCCGCACCTGGTGACGCTCGGAGAGGACGTCGTGCCCGGCGACACGGGCGGTGCCGGCGTCCGGGCGGGTCAGCGTGGCCAGGATGCGGACCGTGGTCGTCTTGCCGGCCCCGTTCGGCCCCAGCAGCGCGAGGACGCTGCCTGCCGGCACGTGCAGATCGATGCCATCCAGGACCCGGGCCGGACCGTACGACTTGGTCAGGCCGCTGGCCTCGATGCCGAGGGTTTCGCTCACGGCGCCGTCTCCCGCGTACAGTATCCGTACGGCGTACGCACTTATGCGTATAGGCTATACGCAGTTATCTGGAGATGTCAACCCCTGAACCTGAGCGCGGGTCGATGAGCGACGAACCCGAGGAGGACCTCCCGCCTCTGCCCCCCGGCATCGAGCTGGCGTGGGGTCTGCGCGGCCGCCCCAGGCGCGGCCCGAAGCCGGGGCTGACCCTCGAGCGGATCGTCGCCGCGGGGATCAAGGTCGCTGCGACCGAGGGGGTGGGCGTGCTCTCGATGGGCCGGGTCGCCAGTGAGCTGGGCGTGGGCACCATGTCCCTCTACCGCTACGTCGCGGCCAAGGACGAGCTCCTCACGCTCATGGTCGACGCGGCGATCGGCGCTCCGCCGGGCGGCGACCATCCCGAGGAGGACTGGCGGGCCGCGCTGACCCGCTGGGCGGTCGGGGTCCGCGCGGCCTACCGGCGGCACCCATGGGCCCTGCGGGTGCCGATCAGCGGGCAGCAGGTGCTCGGACCCAACAACGTCGCCTGGCTGGAGGCCGGACTACGAGCCCTGGGCAGCACGGCCCTCTCCGAGCAGGACAAGGCGGCCACCGTCCTGCTGGTGAGCGGATTCGTCCGCGGTGAGGCGACCCTCAACGCCGACCTCGCCGCCGGGTGGTTCCGGGAACCGAGCATGACCTACGGCGCACTGATGGAGCGCCTCACCGACCCGATCCGGTTCCCGGCGATCCGGCGGGCGATCGCGTCCGGCGCCTTCGACGACGACGACAACCCCGACGCCCAGTTCCACTACGGCCTGGGGCGCATCCTCGACGGCATCGGGCGGCTCGATGCTTCTCCGGGGGGTGGGGCCGTCTGACCCTCCGAGCCGTCCCGATGGCCGGTGATATAGTCGTGTCGGCGCGCCGGGAAGTCTGGTCGGCACCGTGCTTTCTGTGGAGGTGCACGCGTGCCCGTCGCCTTGGCGGCCCCGCTCTTCGTGTTGGCGGCGTGCGTCAGCCTGTGCACCAGTTGGCTGCTGGTCTCGCGGTTGGAACGGGTTGGCGAGCGCCTCGGGCTATCGGAAGCGCTTCTCGGGATGGTGGCGGCGCTCGCCGCCGATGCTCCCGAGATCACCTCGGCAGCTGCCGCCATGGCGAGCGGGCAGCAGCGGGTGGGGATCGGCGTCGTGGTCGGCTCCAACGTCTTCAATCTCGCCGTCCTCCTCGGTCTGGGTGCGCTGGTCGCCGGCCGCATCGGCCTTCACCGCCGCGTCATCCTGCTCGGGGGCTCTGTCGCCGCCTGGGTCGCCGCGGTCAGCCTGGTCACGCTGCTGGGGGTGCTAACCGCGGGGGAGGGTCTCGCCCTGGCCGGGGCGGTCGTGCTCGGATATGCGGCACTCCTGGGCCTGGACCGCCGCGGCTCGCACCACCGGGCCACCCGACGGCGCTGGGCGCGCTGGCTTCGGGCCGCCGTGGCGGAGGAGGAGAGGGAGCTGGATGCGGCGATCCGGCCACCACGAGGTCGCGCCCGGGACGCGCTGATCGGAGCCGTCGCCCTGGTCGTGGTGGTCGCGGCCAGCGCCACCATGGAGCGGGCGGCCACCGACCTGGGCAGCGGTCTCGGCATCCCCACCATCGTGGTCGGCGCCCTGCTGCTGGCGGCGGTGACCAGCCTGCCCAACGCGGTCACGGCCGTCTACCTCGCGGCCCGGGGGCGGGGGGCCGCCGTGTTGAGCACGACCCTGAACAGCAACAACTTCAACATCGTGGTGGGGCTCCTGCTCGCTGGCACGCTGACTGGCCTGGGCGCTCCCTCGGCCTCAGCGATGATGGTCGTGGCCTGGTACGCGGGACTGACCGGGGTAGCGCTGCTCCTCGCCTATCGGGATCGGGGCCTGGGGCGCGGGGCTGGCGGGATGATCCTCGGGTCCTACGCGGTCTTCGTCGGCTCCCTGATCCTGGTCGCCGCCGGGGCAGCGCCGATGGTGTGGGTCGCCCCGGTCTCGGCGGCGCTGGCCGGCGCCGGCGTCGTCGTGCTGTGGATCTCGCAGCGCCGCCGGCGCAGCTGAGTTCTGGGACCGCCGGATGGGCTTGACAACCCTATTATCGCGATATATCTTTGGACTATCGCTCATCATCCGCCACACGGAGGGCTCCTCTCATCTCACGTGGGAGGGCGGCGCTGCTCACGCGGGCGGCACCGCGCAGCAACGGACGGCGCGTCCGTCTTGACTTTTCATGATCGTCATAGTTACTCTCTGATGATAGTCAGGTTCAAAAGAAGGGAACAAGCGTGATTACGCCGGTCGACGCCCCCGGTGGTGAGCCCTCCACCCTGCCAACGGGCACCCTGCACGCCGCGACCTCTCCCGCCATCACCGCCGATCACCTGGCCCGCTCGTTCGGCACAGTGCATGCCCTGGTCGACGTCAGCCTGCGGGTCGAGAGGGGCACGGTGTGCGCGCTGCTCGGCCGCAACGGCGCCGGCAAGACCACCACCGTCCGCATCCTCACCACGCTGCTCCCGGCTGACGCCGGACGTGCCCAGGTGTCCGGTTTCGACGTCGCCAGCCAGGCACCCGAGGTCCGGACCAGGATCGGGGTGACGGGGCAGACCGCGACCATGGACGAGCTCCTGACCGGGGCGGAGAACCTGGAGACGATCGGCCGCTTCTGCCACCTGGGCGCGGCCGTCTCGGGCCGGCGTGCGACGGCGCTGCTCGAGCAGTTCGATCTCACCGCGGCTGCCCGGCAGCTGGTCAAGCACTACTCGGGGGGCATGCGGCGGCGGCTCGACCTCGCCGCCAGCCTGATCGCCGACCCCGAGGTGCTCTTCCTGGACGAGCCCACCACCGGGTTGGACCCGGTCAGCCGCGCCGAGATGTGGACCTCGATCCGCGGGCTGGTCGCGGGGGGCACCACCGTGCTGCTGACCACCCAGTACCTGGACGAGGCCGACCGCCTCGCCGACACGATCGTGGTCGTCGACCGCGGCCTGGTGGTGGCCGAGGGCACCCCGGAGCAGCTCAAGGCCTCGATCGGGCGGCCCTTCGTCCGGGTCACGCTGCCCGAGCCGGACCCGGCCATCCTGGAGAAGGTGCGGCGCCTCCTCGGCGAGGAGGCCGAGGTGAGCGGGCGGTCGGTGAGCGCACCTGCGCCCCATGGCCTGAACACCCTCGAGGAGGTCGTGGAACAGCTCCGTGGGCTGGGGGTGGCGGTTCACGAGGTCGGTCTCGAGCATCCCAGCCTCGACGAGGTGTTCAGCACCGTCACCGATCACTCCGCGCACCGGGTGGAGCAGCCGGTGAGCCCGGCGGGCGCGGCATGAGCGCGGCGGCGGTGCCCACGCAGGGCGGGCTGCGCGCCGGCCTGCTCGACGCCTACACGGCGACCCGGCGCTTCCTCATCCGGGGCATGCGCCAGCCCGACGTGATCTTCGGCAGCATTCTGATCCCGGTCATCTTCGTCGTGCTCTTCGGCTACGTCTTCGGCAGCTCCATCCGCCTCCCCGGCGGTGGCAACTACCGCTCGTACCTGATGCCGGGCCTCTTCGCCATGACCATCCTCTTCAGCTCCAACAACGTGGCGGTCGCCGTTGCCACCGACATGAGCGAGGGGGTTGTCGATCGGTTCCGGACGCTCCCGATCGCGCGCTCCGCGATCGTGATCGGGCGCTCGCTCTCCAGCCTGATCCTGGGGATCCCCGTCCTGGCCGTGATGATCGTCTGCGGCCTGGCGGTGGGCTGGCATCCCGAGGACGGTCTCGGCAACGCCGTGCTCGCCTTCCTGCTCTTCGAGCTGTTCGGCTTCGCCATCGGCTGGCTGGGCGTGCTGGTCGGGTTGCTCGCCGGCGGTGCTCAGGCCGCCGACGTCATCATCAGCATCCCCACCTTCCTCCTCGGCTTCATCTCCAGCGTCTTCGTCGACCCGGCGCTGATGCCCGCCTGGCTGCGGGTGATCGCGTACTGGAACCCGATGTCGGCGGTGGTGCAGGCGGGCCGTCAGCTCTTTGGCAACACCATCGGGCCGCCGCCCGCGGGGGTGTGGTCGCTCGACCATCCGATCGTCACCACCGTCGGCCTGGCGATGATCATCATCATCGTCGTCGCCCCGATCTGCGTGCGCCTGTACAGCCACAGCACCCGCTGAGCCGGCGCCGGCATCCCCCCACGGGGCGCGCCGGCCGGTCAGAAGCCGGGGAAGACCGCGCGCAGATCGTCGAGCGTGAGCGCCGGCGCGCTGAGCGTGAGCGGTGGCGTGTGGGCCGCGTCGAGGCGGCCGTAGACGAGGCGGAGGAGTGCCTCGGCGGGCAGGTGCAGCGCACCGCTCGCCTCCTGCTCCGACCACGGCTCGAGGCGCACCCCGTCGAGGGCGAGCGCGAGGTGGCGCCCCGGCCCGGTGGTCGCGACCTCCAGCGTCAGCGCGATCTCCAGGGGCTTGCCGGCCCGGCCCGTCATCACGGGGAGGAAGTCGACCAGTTCGTCCACGGCGTCGGCCGCCACCGTGGCGGCCGGGTCCAGGGCGACGTCGATGTCCCAGGTGTGGATGGCGTGCTCGGAGAGACGTCCGCGCAGCAGCCCCACCGCGTCCATCTCGCGGCCGAAGACGGCCAGGTGGAAGCCGGCCAGCTCCTGCACCTCCAGGCTCTCCCAGTGACGGAGCAGCCGCTCGTTGGCGGCAACGCAGCCGGCGGCCTGCGCCTCCGCGGGGAGGGCGTTCCAGCGCTGCCAGATGGCCACCATCACCTCGCGCCCCGGCGCCTCGCCCCCGGAGAGGCCGGCGTCGGTGATCAGCCGGAAGACCTCGGCCGAGCTGCCGATGTGGGAGAGCGTCTGGGCCACGCTCCACTCGGTCGGGTACGCGGGGCCGGTGAGCTGCTCCGGGGTCATCCCCTTGACCAGCGCTGCCAGCCGCTCGTGGGAGGCGCGCAGCGCACGCAGCGGGGATCCGGTCTCGGGCAAGCCAGGGCCTCCGTTCACGAGCCGGCCGCGCCCTCGTCGGCCAGCTCCACGACCGGAGCGACCCGGGTGCGCAGCGGCACCTCCTTGATCAGGCAGACGAGCACGAAGGCGACGGCGGCGAAGGGGACGCCGGCCAGGAAGACGTCGCCCAGGGACTGGCCGAAGGCCTGGACCACGCCGCTGTGGATGACCGCCGGCAGCTTGTCGAGCACGGCCGGGCTGGCGTTGCCGATGCCCCCCGAGAGGCCCCCCAGGTGGTACCCGGCGGGCAGGTCGGTGACCAGCTTGGCGATCAGGACGTTGCTGAAGATGGCTCCGAAGATGGGCACGCCGATCGACCCGCCCATGGAGCGGAAGAAGGTCGCCGTCGAGGTGGCGGTGCCCAGGTCCCTCTGCGTCACCGAGTTCTGCACGATCACCACCAGGACCTGCATGACGCCGCCCAGGCCGAGGCCCAGCACCACCATGTAGAGGGAGATCAGGATCTGAGGGGTGGCCCCGTTCATGGTGCTGAGCAGGTACATGCCGAGCACGGTGACCGCCGTCCCCAGGATCGGCCAGATCTTGTAGCGACCGGTGCGGCTGATCAGCTGGCCGCTCACGATCGAGGTGATCAGCAGCCCGACCATCATCGGCACCAGCAGCAGCCCCGAGTTGGTCGCCCCGTCGCCCTTGACGATCTGCAGGAACTCGGGAAGGAAGATGATCGACCCGAAGAGGGCCAGGCCGATGATGAAGCCCGCGGCGTTGGCGAGCGCGAAGACCGGCTTGCGGAAGAGGCTGAGCGGCAGGATCGGCTCGGCCGCGCGCCGCTCGACTAGGAGGAAGGCCCCCAGCAGCGCCAGCGAGCCGGCGCCCAGTCCTACCGCCTGGAGCGATGCCCAGGGGAACTCGGTGCCGCCCCAGGTGGTGAGCAGCACGATGCAGGTGACCGCGGCACCGAGCAGCGCCGCACCCAGGTAGTCGATGCGGTGCTCGCGGCGCTGCCGGGGCAGGTGCAGCACCAGCCCGGTGGCCACCAGGGCGGCCACCCCGATCGGCACGTTGATGTAGAAGACCCAGCGCCAGGACGCGTGGTCGACGAAGAAGCCGCCGAGCAGCGGCCCCGCCACCGTGGCCAGGCCGAAGACGGCGCCGAAATAGCCCATGTAGCGCCCCCGCTCGCGGGGGGAGACGATGTCGCCGACGATCGCCTGGGAGCCCACCATCAGGCCGCCCGCACCGATCCCCTGGAGGGCGCGGAAGCTGATCAGCTCGATCATGTTCTGGGAGAGGCCGCAGAGCATCGATCCGGCCAGGAAGATGACGATCGCGGCCTGGAAGATCCGCTTGCGGCCGTACAGGTCGCCGAGCTTGCCGTAGAGCGGGGTGGAGATCGTCGAGGTGAGGATGTAGGCGGTCACCACCCAGGAGAGCTCGGTCAGCCCGCCCAGGTCGCCGACGATGGTGGGCAGGGCGGTGGCGACGATGGTCTGGTCCAGGGCCGCGATCAGCATCGCCAGCATCAGGGCGCCGAAGATCACCGTGATACCGCGCCGCTCCGCGGCGGAGCGGGGCGCGATCGCAACCTGCACGGCAGCGCTGCTCACGAGGCCGGCTCCTGCGCGACGGCCGGTGCGGCGACGGGTGGAGCGTGCTGGGCGAAGAGCCGCGACGGCCACCAGGTCCAGCGGCCCACCAGCACCACGAAGGCGGGCACCATGATGGTGCGAACCAGGAATGTGTCCATCAGGATGCCGGCGGCGATCCCGAATCCGACCTGCTGGATCTCGCCCGCCTGCGATGAGCCTCCCGCCGCGAGGCCGAGCACGGCGAAGGTGCCTCCCAGCACCAGGCCCGCCGTCGTCACGGTGGTCCCGGTCACCCCGATCGCGGTCTTCACCGCCTCTCGCAGGGGGAGCTGCTGGGACTCCTCACGGATCCTGGTCATGACCAGCACGTTGTAGTCGGACCCCAGGGCCATGAGGAAGACGAACATGAGGAAGGGCATGATGAATTGCACCCCGCTCTGGCCTCCGAGGTGGACGAAGACCAGGCCCACCAGTCCCAGGGCCGCGAGGTAGGAGAGCACCACGCTGGGAACGAGGAAGAACGAGGCGACGCCGCTGCGCAGGACGATGGCCAGGAGGATGGCGATGATGATCGCCACCGTCGGGATGATGTGGATGAGGTCGTTCTGGGAGATGTTCTCCACGTCGTAGGCGAAGGCGTCGAGGCTGAAGATGCCGCTGTCGGTGGCACCGGCGCCACGGGCCGCGGCGGTGGTGTCCGCGCGCAGGGTTGGGATGTTGGCGCTCGCCACCGCGCTTCCCGGCGGACCGACGGTGGGGACGACTGCGAACACGACGGTCCGCGCGTCGCTGCTGACGAAGCTCGACAGGGCGGCGTACTCCTGAGCCACCGCGGGGGGCGCGGCGGCGAGGGCGCTCGGGTTCACCGGCCATCCGAACTGCTGCTGCAGGGCGGTGATCTCCGCGGCCGTCAGGGTCGGGCCCGTCGGGCCATCCGGGTTCAGGGGGCCGATCACGCCCTTGAATCCCGGCGAAGCCTCGAGCTTCTCCTGCGCGGCGACCAGCCGTGCCGGGTCACCGAAGACAGAGCCGGCGAAGGTCATCACCACCTCGGTGGAGGTGAGCGTTCCTGCCGAGGGGAAGTGCTTGGTGAGCATCGCCTGGCCGATCGCGGAGTCGCTGCCGGCAGGGCCCGACGCCTCGTCCGCGAAACCGGCGGTGGTCGTGCCCAGGGAGCCGAGGGCGAGGGCGGCGAAGATCCCGATCCCCGCGACCGCGGTGACCCACGGCCGGCGAACGAAGGTGGCTGCGATCCCGCCCCAGAACCCCACCTGGGGGGCGTCACGGACCCGAAGGTTGCTCGGCCAGAAGACGGCGCGGCCGAGGATCGCCAGCAGGGCGGGGAGCAGGGTGAGCCCGGCGAGCAGCATCAGCCCGATGCCGATGGCGAGGGCCGGCCCCAGCCCCTGGTAGAAGCCGAACTGGGCGATGACCAGGCTGAGCAGGGCCCCGATGACGATCAGTGCCGAGAACGTGATCGATTCCCCGACCGTCTCCACGGCCCGGACCACGGCGTCCCGGGGGGTCAGGCCCCGCCGGATCTCCTCGCGGACCCGGAACACCAGGAAGAGCCCGTAGTCGGTGCCCGCGCCGAGGATGAGGACGACCAGGATCAGCTCGGTGATGATGGAGACCTGAACCCCGATGTGCGAGGCGGCGGCGATCACGGGGCCGGCCAGGGCCAGCACCAGCCCCGCCGGCAGCAGGGTCACGAGCGGCGCCAGCAGGGCCCGGAAGGCGAACAGCAGCAGGGCGATGATGAAGAGGACGGAGAGCAGCTGGGTGAGGTTCTGGGAGTGGGTTGAGGCGGCGTCGCTGTCGGTGGCAATCGCCAGCTGGCCGGTCAGGTTGAGCTGCAGGCCGCTGGGCGCTCCCACGCGGGTGAAGTCGCCGCGGATGGAGTCGACCAGCGTGGTGCCGGCTCCGCCGCCGTACTGGGGGACGTTGGCCTGGATCAGCGCCTGGGTGGCCTCGCCGTCGCTCGACGTTCCCAGTGTCCGCACGGTGACGACGTTGGGCAGACCCTTGATCCTGGTGAGGAGAGTGGCGACCGCGGCCTGGTCCTGGGGGGTCAGGGAGCCGTGGCTGCGCGAGGCCACCAGGGTGGCGGTGGCGAGGTTGGAGTTCTCGAAGGGGTCGAGAAGCGTCGCCGCGTGCATGCTGGGGGAGTTGGCGGGGAGGAAGCCGCTCTCGGTGTCCTTGGCAACCGAGGCGAGACCGGGCAGGAGGGCCACGCAGACCACCGTGATCACCACCCAGGCCGCGACGATCAGGTAGCGGAAGCGGACGTCGAAGCGGCCGAGCCGCGAGTAGAGCCGCCTCATGGCGCGCACTCCCCGCCCGCCGGCCCGGCGATCCGGGAGAGCAGGTCGACGGCCGTGCGCAGCTCCTCGTCGCTGAGCGGCTGGGTCACGGCGGCGAGGCCGCGCAGGTGGAGGCGGAGCATCTCTTCGAACTGCTCGCGGGCCGACGCAGAGAGCTGGACCCGCACCAGGCGCCGGTCCTCGTCCTCCCGCAGGCGCTCCACCAGCCCCGTCCTCACCAGCCGGTCCACCAGCTGAGTGGCCGAGCTGGGGGTGATCGACTGGGCCTCGGCGAGCTGGTGCATGGAGAGGCCGGCCTCGCTGTGGTGGAGGAGCATGAGCACCTCCAGCTGGGAGGCGGTCACGTCCTCCATGGCCGCCTGCATCTGCACCCGGGCGTCGGCTGGGATGCTCGCCCGGAGGCGGTGGCGGAGGGCGGGTTGGATGCCCAGCAGGCGCTGGAGGAGTGCCTCCCTCTCGGGGGGCAGCTGGAGCTCGCCGTTCAAGTCATTAATCCCTCGGATACTCGGATATCCTAAGTATGTGTTAGCCGAACCTCAGCGTGTCAAGAGGGGAGGCCATGACAGGTCGGTCACGGTGGGGTGGCGCCGGCCGCGGCCGGGCGGTGAGGACGGGCGGCCGCTCCCCGGGCCGGGTGCCGGGGGCCGTGGCGAGCCACCGCACCGCGTGCATCCGGGTCGGCATGCCGCCGGCGTTTGACGCTCTGGCTCCTGTGATATCATGCCTCTTGACCTAGCGCGGCTAGGTCTTATTTGTGTTGAGGCTTCAACGTGGCCACGGCTAAAGGCGGCTCTTCGACGATCACCCTGCAGTGTCCCGACTGCAAGGAGAGGAACTACACCACCGTCAAGAACAAGCGCAACGATCCGGACCGGATCGAGCTGCGCAAGTTCTGCCCGCGGTGCCGCACCCACACGCGGCATCGCGAGACCAAGTAGCCTGCCCGCGGAGAGAATCGGGCGATGTGCGAGGTCGGCCCCGCCGGCGGCTATGCTGGCGGGCCACAGGGGCGTAGCTCAGTTGGTAGAGCATCGGTCTCCAAAACCGAGGGTCGCGAGTTCGAATCTTGCCGCCCCTGCCATCTCGGGACGGACCCGACCGGGCCGGCCCGGCGGAGCGTTGGAGGTCGATAGAGGACGTGGCCAGAGCACCGGCCAGGCCGGGAGTGAGCCAGGGCAGCGGGGGGCGCGGCTCCGGCCGCCGCTTCACGTACTTCCGGGGTGTCTGGGAGGAGCTGCGCAAGGTCGTCTGGCCCACCCGTCCGGAGCTGGCTCGCATGACCGGCGTGGTGGTCGTGACCGTGATCATCTTCAGCCTGCTGATCGGCGGGGCGGACTACGCGCTCGGCTACGCCGTGAAGCCGATCTACAGCAACACGGGTGGCTCCGCCAGCACCGTCACGGCACCGGCGACCACCACCACGACCCCGAGCGCCAGCGCGTCGGCGAGTGCCAGCGCCTCGGCCAGCGCCAGCGCGTCCGCCTCGGCCAGCGCCAGTGCGTCCGCGAGCCCCAGCAGCTCGGCATCGGCCAGCCCCTCGAGCTGAGCAGAGGAACCCATTGAGATGACGATGAGTGAGACCGGCACCGCGATCCAGACGGGGGATGCCCGCTGGTACGTGATCCACGCCTACTCGGGCCACGAGGAGAAGGTCAAGAACAACCTCCTCAAGCGGGTCGAGTCGATGGACATGCACGACAAGATCTTCGAGGTGCTGGTCCCCACCGAGGAGGTCATGGAGATCAAGGACGGGCAGCGCCGCCGGGTGTCCAAGCGGATCTACCCGGGCTACATCCTGGTCAACATGATCATGAGCGACGAATCCTGGTACGTGGTGCGCAACACCCCCGGGGTCACCTCCTTCGTCGGCTCCGGGAACAAGCCGGTACCGCTCGCCGAGAGCGAGATCCGGGGGATCCAGAGGCAGGTCAAGGCCGAGGCGCCGACCAAGGTGTCGGTCGAGTACCAGGTGGATGAGAGCGTGCGGGTCGTCGACGGCCCGTTCACCGACTTCCACGGCAAGGTGACCGAGATCAACGCCGAGAAGGGCAAGCTCAAGGTGCTGGTCAACATGTTCGGCCGGGAGACGCCGGTCGAGCTCGACCTGCTCCAGGTCGAGCGGCTGCGCTAGGGGACGGAGAGAAGCATGGGCAAGAAGAAGGTCAAGACTGTCATCCGCCTCCAGATCCAGGCTGGCAAGGCCACGCCCGCACCCCCGGTGGGCACCGCGCTGGGCCCGCACGGGCTCAACATCATGGAGTTCTGCCGGGCCTACAACGAGCGCACCGCCGCCCAGGCCGGGATGGTCATCCCCGCCGAGATCACCGTCTACGAGGACCGCAGCTTCGTCTTCGTGACCAAGACGCCGCCCGCCTACGACCTGCTCAAGAAGGCTGCCGGGATCGAGAAGGGATCGGCCAAGCCCAATGTCGACAAGGTGGGCACGGTGACCGCCGCCCAGGTGCGGGAGATCGCCGAGCTCAAGCTGGCCGACCTCAACGCGTTCGATGTCGACCAGGCGATGCACACCATCGAGGGCACGGCCCGCTCGATGGGCCTCACCGTCACGCCATGAGCCCGCACCGGAGGCCGGCAGGCCCGACCCCCGCAGTTTGATTTGAGTGGGAGGGCACCCACAGCCCGCCAGAACCACAGGAGAAGACGATGGCCCAGCAGCACGGCAAGAACTATCGAGCGGCCTTGGAGAAGGTCGAGCCGGGACGCCTGTACCCGCCCCAGGAGGCGGTGGAGCTCGTGCGTGAGACCGCCGCGAGCGGACGCTTCGACCCCACCGTCGAAGCGCACCTCCGGCTCGGGATCGACCCCCGTCACGCGGATCAGACGGTGCGGACCACGGTGGTCCTCCCCCACGGTACCGGCAAGACGCGGCGGATCGCCGTCTTCGCCACCGGCGAGAAGGCCCGGGAGGCGACCGAGGCGGGCGCGGACCTGGTCGGCGGCGAGGATCTGGTCAAGCAGGTCCAGGCGGGACAGATCGACTTCGACGTCGCCCTCGCCACCCCCGACGTGATGGGCCTGGTGGGGCGGATCGGCAAGGTGCTCGGGCCTCGCGGCCTGATGCCCAACCCCAAGGCGGGCACGGTCACCTTCGAGATCGCCAAGGCCATCCGGGAGGTCCAGGGAGGCCGCATCGAGGTGCGCAACGACCGGCTCGGCAACATCCACGCGCCGATCGGCAAGGCCTCCTTCGACGACGCCAAGCTGCGCGACAACTTCGCCGCCCTGATGGAGGCGGTGGTGCGCGCCAAGCCGTCCGCCGCCAAGGGCACCTTCGTGAAGACGGTCACGCTCTGCACGACGCACGGGCCGGGGGTGAAGGTGGATCCGAGCCAGGCATCGAAGCTCCAGGTGGCGTAGCCTCCCTTGGCCGAGCAGCCCATCCGCCTGCTCATCGTCGATGACATCCAGTCGACGCGCGACAACCTGCGCAAGCTGCTCAGCTTCGAGGACGACATCCAGGTGGTGGGCACCGCGGGTGACGGCAAGGAGGGTGTGGAGGAGGCGGAGCGGCTCCGGCCCGACATCGTCCTGACCGACGTCAACATGCCGCTCATGGACGGCATCCAGCTGACCGAGCACCTCACCCAGGATCTGCCCTCCAGCCCGGTCATCATCATGTCCGTCCAGGGTGAGCGCGACTACCTGCGCCGCGCCATGCAGGCGGGGGCTCGCGAGTTCCTGATCAAGCCGTTCAGTCATGACGAGCTGGTGGCGGCGATCCGGCGCGTCTACGCCATGGAGCAGAAGAAGGGCACCTTCCTGGCAAGAACCGCCGACGCCGCGCCGGTGGCGGCCTCGGGACGCAGCGGACCCGGCGAGGTCTTCGTGGTCTTCTCGGCCAAGGGCGGGGTCGGCAAGTCGATCATCGCCGCCAACCTGGCGGTGGCGCTGGCCCGGGAGACCGACGCGCGGGTCGCCCTGGTCGATCTCGACCTGCAGTTCGGCGACATCGGGGTGATGCTCAACCTCAACCACTCGCGCAGCATCACCGATGTCGTGGACGCCCAGGACCACCTCGACGCCGAGATCCTCGACGACATCCTGGCGGTGGGGCCGGCCGGGGTGCGCGTGCTGCTCGCCCCGATCAAGCCCGAGCTCGCCGACCTGGTCACGCCCGACCACGTGCGCACCGTCTTCGCCGAGGTCCGCAAGCTCTACGACTTCGTGGTCGTGGACGCCTCCAGCCACCTCGGCGAGGCCATCCTGCAGGTCATGGAGATCGCCTCCCGCATCCTGGTGGTCACCGGGCTGACCATCCCCAGCGTCAAGAACGCCCGCCTCACCCTGGGGGTCCTGGAGTCGCTGAACATCGACCCGGAGCGGGTGATGCTGGTCGTCAACCGCGTCGACGGCTACTCCGACTTCAACAAGGAGGCCACCGAGCAGTACCTCCGGGTCCCGGTGACCGTCCAGATCCCCCACGATCCCAAGGCCGTGGCCGATTCCTGGAATCAGGGCAAGCCCTTCGTGGAGACGCAGCCGGAGGCGGAGATCAGCCGCGCCATCCGTGAACTCGCCTTCCGGCTGGTTCCCCAGGAGCAGTCGGCGGTGGCGGGCGGCGACAAGAAGCGCAGGCGCGGGCTCTTCGGTCGCTAGCCGGGAGCGGAAGCCCAGCGTCCCCCCGGGCCGTCAGTCCGCGTCGGCCTGGCCGCGGGTCGTGCCGAGCATCCCGCGCCGCCTCCGGGAGGGGGGCTCGGGAGGCCCCTGCTCTGTCCGCTCCGGGCGCCCCTGCACCGCCACGACGGCAAGGGTCTGGGCCAGCCCGACGACCCGTTGGGCGACCTGGCTCTGGGGCTGGGAGAGGACGAAGGGGACGCCGCGGCCGATCGAGGTGGCGACCACCATGGGGTCGTACGGGATCTCGGCGGCGGCCCGTGTCTTGAGCAGGCCCTCGACGTAGGATCGCTCCAGCTCCCCCGCCGCCTCCCGGTGGTTGATGACCAGGAGCAGGCGCTCGTCGTCGACCTTGAGCACCCCCATCACGTTCTGCAGCAGGCGGGCGTTCTTGATCGAGGTCGCGCTCAGGTCGGTGATCAGCAGGACCTTGTCGGCCATCTCGACCACGTCCAGGCTGATCTCGCTGAGCTGCGGGGCGGTGTCGACCACGACGCAGTCGAAGGTGTGGCGGAGCTGGTCGATGAGGGCGCGCAGGTGCTGGGTGGTGACGTAGTCGGCGAGCTCGGGGCTGGTCGGCGCCGCCAGCACGCGGACGCCTCCGGGGCCGTCGACCATGACGTCGGCGATGACGTCGCGGTCGGCCACGGTGTTGCTCGCCGCCAGGTCGGAGATGGTCCGCTCGGCGGCCACGTCGAGGAGGATGCCGATGTCGCCGAACTGGAGCGAGCAGTCGACCAGCGCCACCCTGTGATCCCGGGCCAGCGCCACCGCCAGGTTGGCGGCGATGGTCGACTTGCCCACCCCACCCTTGGCGCCCACCACGGTGAACAGCTTGCCCTCCGGCGCCGGTGCGGCCCCCGCTGCGGGCGCCGTGGGCGGGGCGGCCTTGCGCTGCTCGAAGGCGTGGACGCGGCGGACCGCGGCGACCAGCTCGTCGCCGCTGAAGGGCTTCTGGAGGAACTCGCGCGCCCCGGCCAGCATGGCCCGCCGGAAGGCCTCGTTCTCGGCCTCCATGGAGAGCAGGATCACCCCTGTTCGGGGCAGGTACTGGACCAGCATCTCGGTGGTCTGGATGCCGTCCATGCCGGGCAGCCCCGCGTCCACGACCGCGATGTCGGGTCGGGTGCGGAGCGCCTCCTGGAGCGCGGTGTCGCCGTCGCGCACGATCGCGCAGACCACCAGGTCGCCCTCCTGGGCGAGGCGGCGGGCGAGGTTCTGGGTGATGCGCTCGGATTCGTCGGCCAGCAGGACGCGGATCACCGCCCGCCCGCCTCAGCCGCGGCCAAGCGAGAAGCGGCGCCGGCTGGTCCGGGGCTTGGCCCGCTCCGGCTCCTTGGCGGCATCGGTCCCCTGGGCGCTGCCTGCGATGTGGTCGACGAGCACGCGGAACTGCTTGCTGAACTCAGCCTTGGGGTCGGCGGTGACGATCTGCTGACCGTTGTCGATGTAGTCGTCCAGCCTGGGCTCGAAGGGCAGCACCGTCAGCACCCGGAAGCGCAGCGTCTCCTCCACCTCGGCGCGCTGGAAGCTGACCTTGGCCCGGGTCTGGTTGAGGACCACGGAGATGATGTCGCGATCCACGCCCAGCGACTGGAGCAGCTTGAGCGTGATCTTGGTGTCCTTGACGGCGGCGAAGTTGAAGGTGGTGATCACGACGATCTGGTCGGCCATCTCGATGGCCTCCAAGTTGCGCTCCTCGAGGTGCGACGGTGTGTCCACCACGATGTGGTCGTAGTTCTTGGCCAGCTCGCGGAGGATTGCCCGCAGGTTCGCGGTGTTGACCAGGTCGGCGAACTCCGGGCTGGCCGGCGCCAGCAGCGCGCGCACCCCCTCGGGGCCGGTTGCCATGACCTCCTCGATGAACTCGCTGTCCACCTGCTCGCCCTGCTGCGCCAGGGCGTCGATGGCGGTGGGGTGGCTCTCGGCATGGAGCATGACGGCCACGTCGCCGAACTGGAGGTCGAGATCGACCAGGGCCACGCGCTCTCCATCCGCGGCAAGGGCGACCGCGAGGTTGGTGGCGATCAGCGACTTGCCGACCCCGCCCTTGCCGGAGAAGATGACCACCAGCTCGGCGCGCCCGGTCCGGCGGCGCGCGGGTCGCGGCTTCACCGGCCGGATCGGCTCCGGGTCGCTCTCCGCCACCGCTGGCGCCGGCACCGGAGCGGCGCCGGCCACGGGAACACCGGGCCACTGCTCCTCCGCCGGCGGGGGGGCCTCCGGAGCGGGCTCGAAGGCGGCCGTGTCCAGCTGGAAGACCGGCACCGATGACGGCAGCGGCGGTTCCTCCAGGGGTGGCTCCTGGAGAGGTGGCTCGGCCCAGCTCTCCGGCCCCGGGGGCTGGGCCGTGGCGGGGAGGCTGTCCTCCCAGCCCGCGGCCTCCGGCGATGCGGTGGCGTCCGGGCTCGGAAGGGGCTCACCCGCCCACCCCGGGTGCTCCGGGGTCGGAGCGGGATCCGGCTCCGAGGGGGGTCGCTCTGCCCAGCCGGGCCCCTCGGGGGATGCCGAAACCCCCGTGGCCGGGTCGACCCACCCGGAGGAGGTGGCGGTGACCCCGGCCGGGACGGGCTCGCCCGTCGCCGGTGCGGTGCGTGCCAGCGCCTCGCCGGGCAGGTCCACGGCCGGCTGCAGCGGCGTGCTCATGCCGGGCCAGGCAACCGGAGGCAGCCCGCCGGGATCGGAGCCCCGGGCGACCACGGAACCGAGGATGGCCGCCACCAGGGAGGGCGGATCCGCGTCCGCCCGGACCGTGGCGGCGCCCGCCTCCTCCAGCCGGGAGATGAACAGCTCGTCCGCGGGGTCGACGACGACCATGACCCGCAGCCGTGCCGACCGCGAGGCCAGGTAGGCGGCCAGGCCGACGGTGTCGAGGCCGCCGAATCCCGTGTAGAGGAGGACCAGGTCGGGAAGGAGCGCCTCCAGGTCCTCGTCCAGCTCGTAGGGGTGGCGGATGAATCCGACCAGGCTCACCTGGTCGGCGTAGCCGGCGAGCTTGTCCAGCTCGGCCACCGCCTGGGGCGCGTCACTGGCGATGACCACTCGCACGGCACCGCCCAAGGGACCGTACTGCATTGGCGGCATGGTACGTCGAAAGCTCTGATTTCGGAGGCTCGCCGGTCAGCCGCCGCCGGCAGACGAAAAAAGGGGAGCCGCGGATGCGGCTCCCCTTTTCCTCTGGTCTCCGGCGATCAGGAGCCCAGGCTGCTGCTGATGTTCGAGAAGACGTTGTTGACCTGGTGGCCGACAACGGTCAGGATGACGATGACGACGATGGCGATGAGGACGAGGATCAGGGCGTACTCAACCATGCCCTGTCCCTTCTCTTCCTCGAGGTCGGTCTTGCGAACCACGAGGGCGCGAAGGCGCTGGTAGAGATCGTTCAACATTTTGGCTCTTTCACCTCCTTGTGAAACCGGATGCGCCGCAGTGGGAGCGGCCTCTGCGAACTATGCTCTGATCCCGTCTGGCTGGGATGCGTGAAGTGCGAAGGGACGGTAACAACCGGTCGCACAGCGGTTAGGGTGCGGTCGGGGAGGCGTGCGGCGGCCGGCCGCGTTGGTCCCCGGGACCCTCGGAGAGGCCCCACATCTGCCCCATGACTGCACTGGAGCGATCGCGCCGGGCGGTGCTAAGGTCACCGGCATGGCCTCGTGGAGCCGCCCGAGACCGCCCAGCCAGATCCCCGGGATGGCGGACGAGGGCGGCACCCCCGTCGTCGAGCTGGCCGGCGACCAGCCCTGCACCCAGCCCGGGTGCGGGAGCTCGACCGGCCTCGCCTGCCAGTACGTGGACGGCCGGGGCAACGGCTGCCGGACCGCGTGGTGTCCGGAGCACCGGCTGGTCATCGAGGGGCGCGTCTACTGCCGCCGCCACGCGGGGGTGGTCAGCGCCCTCCCGGTCGGCTACGTCGGCCACACCGTGCCCATGCCGGACCTCGAGACGCGCGCCCCCTCGCTGGTCAGCTGGGTGGCGCGCGAGGTGGACGCCGACATCCGTCAGCTGCTGCTCGCCGAGCTCGACGACGGTGGGGCGCAGCTGGTCACCGACCCCGTCTACCTGGTGTTCGTCGGCAGCGACCGGCGACGCGCCTGGGAGCGGGCCTGGAAGCTGGTCGCGCATTCCGGCCCGAGCCTCCGCGTCTCGCTCCTGGTCGAGGAGGCCGCCGACGCGGAGGTGGCGATCGGGGTCAACACCGGCACCGTCGAGCGCCTCACCCCCCCATGGATCGTCCAACGGCTCCACGGCGCCGAGCCGCCTCCCGAGGTGGACGCTCAGCGTCGCAAGGACTTCAATCGCCGCCTTCTCGGCATCATCAGCAAGGGGATGTTGCGGGAGGCCCAGCGCCGGCAGGTGACCGCCGGGGCCGGGAAGAGGTGAGGGAAGGGGCCCGCCACGTCCGGTGATCAGAACGTCACCGCCGTCCATTATCCTGTGGCCGCCAGCACCCCCTCCGCCGGTGCGAACCGTCCAGAATCTTCCCGGAAAGAGTGATGTCGATTCCACGAGCAGCACATCCCGGGCCGGAGCCGAGGCCGTGAGCCAGCGGCGCATCCTGGTGGTCGACGACGATCCCCGGCTGCTCCGCATCGTGGAGATGTACCTGGGGATCGAGGGCTACGACGTCAAGACCGCCTCCAATGGCGAGGAGGGCCTCCGCGAGGTGGACGCGGAGCGGCCCGACCTGATCATTCTCGACATCATGATGCCGGGGATGGACGGGCTCGAGGCATGCCGCCGGATCCGCGGCAACCCCGAGACCGCCGAGATCCCCGTGCTCATGTTCAGCGCCCTCTCCGGCGATGACGACGTCGAGCGGGCACGGCTCGCCGGTGCCAACCACCTCATCACCAAGCCGTTCAACCTCGTGGGCCTGGGGTCGGTGGTGCGATCGTTCTTCGGCTCCGACCAGCCGGCGACCGCCTGACCGCCGTCGGGGTGCGCGGGGACCCGGCCGGTCCCGGCTGACCGGTCAGGTCGAGGTGGTCCCGACCAGGTGCTCCTGCACGTTGCCGGGGATCGCCGGGCCGAGCAGGGTCTGCATCCCCGGCTCCAGTCGGACGATCACCTGGGTGAGGACGCCGTTGTCGGCGGCGATGACCACCGTGGTGCGGTCCACCGACGACGCCGTGGACGCCGAGGGAGGGGCGTTGGCGACCGCCTGGGCCACCATCAGGAGCACCCCCAGCTCGAGGGCGCCGACCACCAGCCCCGCGGCCAGGCCGGCGATCCTGTCGAAGACGATGACGACCGCCCTCTGGATGGTGTCGGCGTAGAGGGCGGCGAGCACCTCGATCATCAGGATGGCGACCGTGAAGACGGCGACGAAGGCCCAGGCGTTGGCGATCAGGCCGCCGCTGCCGACCGTGGTCGCCAGCGGGTTGCCGACGTAGTAGGCGGAGATGGTGGCGCCGAAGACGGCGGCGCAGGCGATGGCGCGCCGGACCAGGCCGTAGCGCCAACCCATCCAGCAGTTGACGCCGACGACGATCAGGAGGAAGCAGTCGGCGGTGGCCTCGTTGAGCCCGTACCCTGGCACGGCAGCGGGGAACGTAGCACGGAGGACGCGCCGGCGACTGGCTTCCAACGGCTCTGTGACGTCGCTGTGGCCGGGCGTCCATCCCGGGCACGGCCAGGCGACCGTGGATGGGTCCGCCCCCTGTTACCATCGCGACCAGATCGCCCTGCACGGCATGCCCGGAGGAGTCCGGTCAGGAGCATGGAAAGGAGCTTCATCGCCCGCCTCAGCGGGGTTGACGTCACCGGTCGGAAGACCTACGACCTGGTGGACGAGCCGACCGGCGACGACTACCGGGCCCTGCTGCTTTGCGCCCGCACTCAGTGCGACACGGCGGTGCTGAGCGTCGACGGAGGCCGCGCCCTGGACGCCGCCGGGCAGGACGTCATCGACCGCCTCGCTCCCCAGCTGCGCTCCGAGAGCCGGACCGGCGAGCTGCGGCTGCTCCGCTACGAGCTGAACCAGGCGTCCATCGACGTGCTCGGAGCGGCGCCGGGACTCTTCGCCTGGCAGCAGCCCCGCCTTCCCGAGAACCTCTGCCTGCTCCGCCACGATGGCAGCCCCTGGATCGTCTCGATCGCGGCGGAGAGGATCGGCTACGTGGAGTTCACCCCCTTCGAGAAGCTCCTGCTCGGCAGGGTCGCCCCCGGGCTCGCCGCCGTACTCGCCCATCAGGGGGCACGGGATGCGCTCCTCGCCGCCTTCGAGCGCCGCCTGGAGGACGCCGCCGAGGCGCTGGAGGCCGACCTCCTCGTCTACGCCCGCTCGCTGGTGGGGGACGGTCGCGAGGGGCTGGTCGCCGCCGTCAGCGAGTGGCTGCTCTCGGGGGAGCTGGTGCGGGTCGGGGCGGCGGTCCACCTGGTGGCCCGGCTGGGACTCACCGAGCTGCACCCCGAGCTCGACCACCTCCACGAGGCCCTGCGCCGCGACCAGCTCCCCGGGCCCGCCGCGTACCGCTCCAGCCCCGTCCTCCGCGAGCGCTGGCGGAGCCGCTTCGGGAGGCGGATCGACGAGGCGATCGCGGTGCTGGAGACCATCCGGTCCGGCTGACCGCGGGCAGCAGCGCCCGGCGGGGGGCCCGAGCGGTCAGTGCGCTCCGAACTCGTTGAGGACCTGCAGGGCAGCCGGGCCGAGCAGGACCACGAAGAGGGTGGGGAAGATGCAGCATGCCATCGGGAAGAGCATCTTGAGGGGCGCCCTCTGACCCTCCTCCTCGGCGCGCTGGCGGCGCCGGCGGCGAATCTCCTCGGACTGGATGCGCAGGACGTTGGCGATGCCGACCCCGAGCTGCTCCGACTGGATCACCGCCTGGATGAAGCTGTTCAGCTCGTCGACCTTGTTGCGCCGCGCCATGTCGTCGAGTGCCTCGAGCCGGGGCCGGCCCAGGCGGATCTCGTTGAGCACCTGGGTGAACTCGGCGGCCAGGGCGTTGTGGTACTTCTCGCAGACCCGACCCAGGGCGGCGTCGAAGCCGAGGCCGGCCTCGACGCTGATGGTGAGCAGGTCGAGCGCCGAGGGCAGGGCGAGCAGGATGTCCTTCTGCCGGCCCCTGATCCGGCGCGACAGCTCCGCGTCCGGCGCCAGGTAGCCGAGCACCATGCCGGCCACCGGGCCGAGGAGGAGGGCCGGCATGGCCAGGGAGAGCAGCGCGGCGATGGCCAGCCCGGCGAAACCGAGCAGGATCACGGCGATGATGCGCAGGACGAGGAAGCCGCCGACGGTGAGCCCCCAGGGCCGGCCGGCCAGGTTGAGCTTCTCCTGCAGCGCCTGGGTTCGCTGCTGGCTGTTCCGGGCCGTGAGCCGGCGGCCCCAGCGGTCCAGCGTCGGGCGGAGGACCCGCTCGAAGAAGGGCAGGGTCATCTCGACCTCGGCCAGGCTCTGGACGGCGCGCCCCGACTCGGTGAACTGGGCGAGCCGCGCCTCCAGGAGGTCGGCCTGCGGCGAGCGCGCGGCGGCCAGCCAGAAGACGAGAAGCACCAGGGCAAAGGCCACCAGGACGCCGGCGAGAGCAGCCATCACACCTCGATCCTGACGATCTTCTGGATCAGCGCGGTGCCGACCAGGATGCTGAAGGCGCCCAGGCCGAGCAGCACCCAGCCCAGGCTCTGATGGACCATCGGCGCGAAGTACGAGGGCTGGACGAAGAAGAGGAACAGCGCCAGGCCGATCGGCAGCAGGGTGATGATCATCCCCGACATCCGCGCCTGGGCGGTGATGGTGCGGATCTCTCCATGGATGCGCACCCGCTCGCGGATGGTGTAGGCGATCGTGTCCAGGATCTCGGCGAGGTTGCCGCCGACGACCCGCTGGATCTGCACCGCGGTCACCAGCAGGTCGAAGTCCTCGGACTTGTTGCGCTGCACCATGTGCTGGAGGGCATCGTCGACGGGGATGCCCAGCGCGATCTCACGAGTCGCCCGTCCGAACTCCTCGGAGATGGGCGGCGAGGCGTTCTTGGCGACCGTGTTCATCGCCTGGGCAAAGGAGAGGCCCGCCTTGAGGGCGTTGCTGAGCAGGATGATGGTGTCGCCGAGCTGGGCTTCGAAGGCCCGGGTGCGCCGCGTCTGCCGGAAGCGCAGGAAGATGCCGCTCGCCACCCAGATCACCACCGGGCAGGGGATGAAGGCGAACACGGTGCCGAAGCGCAGCCAGAAGATGGCGCCCACCCCCACCCCGACCGCGGCCACGATCAGCATCCACTCCGACGGCTTCATCCGCAGTCCGGCCTTCTGGAGGTCCTCGGCCAGCTTGCCGGCGTACGAGCCGCGCGCGACCAGCGGGTTGATCGCCTCGGTGAACCTGTCGAGCAGGTCACGCAGCAAGTTCCCGGTCCGCACCCGCTCCACCTGGGGCGCCTGCTGGCCGCCCATGTACGCGCTCAGTCGCTTGGCGACCTCATCGGCCTCGGTGTGACTGCGGGCGGCGATCAGGGCGACCCAGCAGAGCAGCGTGCACGCGACCAGGATGGCGGCGAGCAGGGGCAGGAAGTCGGTCATGGCCGGCGGGGTGAGGCCTCTGGCGCTCCCCGGCTCATCACCCGGCGAGCGCCCCGGCCAGCTGCCCCGGGGTCACCGGCGAGGTGTCGCCCGTGGGGAGGTTGATGATGCTGGGCGTGAAGGTCACGGTGTTGGGGGTGACCGAGGTGTTGACCGTGAACTTGCCGTAGTCGGAGGTCGGCCGCAGCACGTACTTGAGCACGACCGGCGGGTTGCCGTCGGTGGGTGGCGAACCAGTCGACTGGGCGAAGTCTCCGGAGAGCATCGCGGTCATCATCAGCGCGTCGTAGCGCGGCATCTCGACCACGAAGTAGGCCGGGGCGGTCAGGGTGGCTGCGGGGGAGGCCGCCGGAGAGCTGGTCGACGCGGCCGCCGCGTAGCCGACCTCGAGCACGGGCACGTCCTGGAACGCGTAGCTCACGTTGTAGGAGGTGCCGGTCGGCCCGCCCAGCTCGGCGATGATGTCGATCTGGTCACCGGCCTGGATGTAGTAGCCGACGGTCATCTGGTCCACCGTGCTGCCGGCGTTGGTGCCGCTGGCCGGGATGGCCAGGGCGACGTACCCCTCGGCGATGGTGAAGGGCGAGGACGGGGTCGGAGCCGTCCCACCGGTCGCGGTGGTGGCGTTGAGGATCTGCAGCGTGATCGGCGTCCCCGCGGTGACGGCGACCGGGAGGGTCTTGCCGACCACCTGGCTGGGGCTGGTGTAGGAGTCGGACGGGACGTCCTGCTGGAGGTAGGGATGGGTGGTGAGGTTGGCTGAGGTCAGCACCGAACCGGCGTTGAGGTCGGCCGCCGCCACGACCACGGGCACGGTCGGGGTGGCGTTGGTGGAGGAAGACGACTTGGAGACGGCCAGGTAGACGACCACGCCCGCCAGCAGGGCAAAGAGGATGCCGCCGACGAGCAGGATGCGGTTCTGGGGCCGGTTGGAGGGGATCGCCACTTGCTGTCCTCTACTGAGACCGCGCCGCCATCAATCCGGGTCGGGAGCGGCGCGGGACACGGTTGGTTCGGGGGTAGTCGGTCGCCCGAGTGTGAACGAGAGCGGCCAGGGGGGTGTCGCTGTCCAGTAACAGATGGGTGCGCCTTCGCTACAGGCACCGCCCTGGATCATGGGTCGATCCGGCCCGTGGTCTGGGCTCGCATCAGCATCTCCAGGACGTCATCGCGGTACGGGGCTACCGTGGCGATTTTACGGTAGATCCGGAGCGCGCCGCGCGTATCCCCCCGGAGCCGGGTGAGACGGGCGATCCGCTCCAGGTAGGAGACCGCTAGGTCGATGTCCTGGTCGTCGATGCAGATGTCGGCGAGGCGCGCCAGCGGTGGTTCGTACACGGGGTCGGCCCGGGACGCCGCCAGGTAGCAGTTGAGCGCCGCGTTGCGCTTGCCCAAGGTCCGGCAGCGGTCACCCGCGTCCAGGGCGAGCTCGGCGACGGCCTCCCCCCCCAGCTCCTGGGCGGCCTGCTGGAGCACGGCCGCGGCGTCGTCGCAGCGCTTCTTGCGCAGCCTGGCGTCGACGCTCGCGCGCAGCGCGACCAGGTCGGTCTCGGAGACGTCGTTGGTCCGAACCTCGGGCAGGTCCGCGACGCTTCCGGGTGGGGGCGAGAGGTGGAGCTCCACCGCCTCGGGCTGCCGCACCGACCATGCGGGCGCCGCCTCGGGGGTGGCGGCAGCCTGGCCGTTGGCTGCCGGCCCGAGCCACGCGCCCGTGGTGTCGCGCCAGCTCTCGCGCGGCTCGGCCGGGGGACGGAGCTCGACCGGGCCGAGGTCGGCGGGGGCCGGGCTGTAGCCCCCACCCGCACCGGGATCGGCGGGTCGGGGGACGCCGGAGGTCTCGGGAGCGGGCCATCGCGACGACCAGCGACCGGTGTCCTCGAACCCGCCACCGGTGCCGCCCTCGGCGGGCCGGCTGGCCGGCCAGTCGCCGATCTCCTGGAAGCGGGCTCCGTCGGGAAGCGAGAAGGGCGCGTCCGGAGCGGCACCCGGCGCCTCGTGCGCCGCGGGCCCGCCGCGCAGCGCCGGAGGCGCCGGCTTGGGCCAGGTCGAGGGATCGGCGAACGAAGCCCGGCGGGAGGCGGCGGGGCCTCCGTTCCCCGCGGCGGGGTCGGACGGGAAGGTGCCGGGCACCTCGAGCCGGCCGAGGATGGGAGCGCTGCCGTCGGGGACGCCCGGCTGGGCGGAGACGTCGTCGGGATCGCCGAGGTGGAAGCTGAACTGCGGGAGGGATGCCGGTGGTCCCTGCCCGATCCACGCCGGGCCGCCACCCTCCGGGGGCCCGGAGGACGGGGACTCGAACCAGCGGACCCCATCCCCGCTGCCGTTGGGCCCCGGCACCGCGGCCCGCGGCGCGGGCGCCTGGCCGCGGCGCAGCGCCGCCACCTCGTCGACGCCGATCAGCGGCCCGGGGCCGCCGGCCGCCTCCGCCTGCGGCGGGGCGCTGAGACCGGCGTCGACGGCGGCATCGAGGGAGAGCAGGTACTCGTACACGTGGCGCCGCAGGCGCTTGCTGAGCGCCGGGGCGACGTCGACCGCCCCGGAGTTGGCGGCGAGCTGGGTGGCGGCGTCGACGATGGCCAGCAGGCTGGCCTCGTCGAGGCGGCCCAGCCGGATCGCCTCGGCAAGCCGGTGCTCGAGGAGGTCGGCGAGACCGGGGACGTGGGGCGCCACCGTGGCGACCCCGTCCTGCCAGCCGCGCCGGAGCATGCCCAGGGTGTCGTAGCTCATCGCACCCGCTCCGACCCCGGCACCACGGCGTCCCTGTCCTCTTCGAGGATCTCGCGGACCTTGCGAACGCCGTAGTAGCCGATCACCCCGATCACGAGCGCGAGCAGGCCCCAGAACCCGATCGTCTGGAGATAACCGGCGACGGTTCCGGCGCCCGGGAGGATGTAGATGACCCGGTCGGCCTGGGCGCTGGCCGGCTTCTTGATGGTCCACTGGTCGGGCAGGGCGTTGTAGTCGCCCTTGGTGCGCACCAGGACGTCGCCGCTCTGGTCGTGGCCGAGCCAGATGATGCGGTGGACGATGGTCAGCTTGGGGTCGTTGGGGTCGGGGAAGACCAGGATGTTGCCGGCCTGGAGCTGACCGGCGGGAAGCTGCTGCGTCACCACCAGCGAGCCGATCGGGATGGTCGGCTGCATGCTCCCGGTCACGACCTCCTCGACGTGATGGCCGGTGACCACCAGGCCCACCACGGCGCAGCAGAGCAGACCGACCAGCGCCAGCGCCGCCGCGATCAGCAGGTTGGTGACATGGCCGAGGATGGCCCGCCAGGGCGCGCGCGTCTCCAGTTCGCCGGGCGGGGCGGCGGGCACCACCGCCGGGAGCGGGAGGGCGATCGCGGCCGCTGCCGGGACGGCCTGCGCCACAGCGGCGGGGGCCTCGACCGGAGCCGGCGCGGCGGTCTCGGGCGGAGCGGCCCGTCCGGCGAGGGCGATCGTGCTGGGCTCCGCGGGCGCCTCGACCTCGAGTGGTGGCGCCGGATGCGAAGCCGGGAGGGTCAACAGCCACGCCGGCGCGCCGGCAAGGGTCGCCGGAGCCAGCGGGACCGCGGGCACCGCCACCCGCAGCATTCGTGTCATCCGGGCGGCGTCGAGGGGCGAGGCGCGCCGGCAGGCGACCTGAAGGCGGCGTGTCCGTGCCGGCAGGGGGACGTGGGGGACGCGGGAGGTGACCTCCACCCGGGCCAGGAAGGCGCGCCGGCGAGGGGCGGCTGCTGCAGGCGTGGCGGGCTTCGGGGGAGCCGGGGGCGGCGCCGCGGGGAAGCGTGCCGCGGCGGCGGGGGCGATCTCCGGGGGCGCCGCGGCGGCGGGGGGCGGTTCGGGGAGCTGCAGGATCGTGGCCTGGGTGGAGCGGCGCCGCTCCCGCCGGGGGGCTCGCGTGCGGGGTGGGGGGCCGCCCAGGCCGAGGTCGCCGGTCGCGGACTCGAGGTCGGCGACGACGTCTCGGACCAGGTCGTGCAGCTCCTCGGGGAGCGTCACCCTCGCGTTGCCCACTGATGGATTCCCCTGCTGCTCCCGCGCCTCCTGGGTGGCGGTTCGAGCCGGCTGAGCCAATTGTGGTTCCCGTCGTGCGGTGGCTCGTGCAACGGGCCGCAACGAATCGGTTGCGGCTCGCCGTCCCGTCCGGAGATGGGAACGGCCACCGCGGGGGCCGGGCCCGCTGCGGTGGCCGTGGTCAGGGTCCGGAGAGGGGATGGCGGGTGGGCCGCCATCCCCTCAGGCGCGACCGGAGGCCGGTCAGGCTCCGTTCTGGCCCCAGGTGAAGGCCGCCGTGCAGACCGAGTCCTCGTCTGTGTTGGCGCTGCCGGCCGGGAGCGCCAGGCTGAACTCGAAGGTGTCGGTGGCGCCGGGGTTCCACACCGCGTGACCCCCGCTGTCCGTGATGGTGAGGGGCGTGGTCATCCCCGCGAGCGACCCGGTGTAGACCACGTGCGGGACTGTCTCCGAGTCGGTGACGGTGAGCTGGAGGTCGGCGCAGAGCGTGTCGTCCGCCGCTGTCCAGAAGCTGTCCTCGCTACTCACGATCGCGGACTTGAGCGAGAGCTCGAACGTCGAGGCCTCGGTGCCGGTGTTGGTGATGGCCACCGTGCCGACCTGGGTGGATCCATACCCCGGGGTGATGCCTTGGGCGTCGAAGACGACGCCGCAGGCGGCCGGCGAGTTCTGGTCGGTGCACGTGACGCCCGTGCCACCGGTGATCGTGGCGACGTTGGACATGTGCACGCCGAGGGTGCTGGCGGTGCTGCCGTTGTTCTGGGTCACCGCCTGCCAGGCCGCCAACCCGCCCCATCCGATCAGGGCGGTGCCGGCCAGCACCAGGACGAAGACCATCCCGGCTCGCAACTGCCTCCGGTCGGAGCGCTGCCGGTCGGTGGACATGGGAAACCTCCAAGAAGATGGTGGGCCGCACCCCCTCTGGGCGCTGGGCTCGGGGGGCGGTTGCGGCGCTCTTGGAGAGGGCGGCGCCGTGTTCACCCTGATTCGTCGTGGTGGGAGAGAAGAGGCCGGGAGGAGGCGCTCCTCCCGGCCCCTCAGATCATGGCTGGGAGTTACGCGCTCGCCTGGTCGAAGAGGATCGTGAAGCTGCAGCTGGTGTTCAGGACGGCGTCGTCACTGGCGAAGCCGTTGATGGGGGCGATCGCGAAGGTGAAGGTGTTGGCGTCGCCGGTCGCCCACGTGCTGGCGCCGGCAGTGTTCTTCAGTTGGGTCACGCCCATCTGCGTGCTCAGCGCCGTCTGCGGGTAGACGGTGACGGGGGAATGCTCGTTGTCGGTCACCGTCAGCCCGAGATCCTGGCAGAGCTCGCTGTTACCGGGCGCGGCGGGCATCGACATCGAGAAGGTGCTGCTCAGCGAGCCGGTGTTGGTGATCGTCACCGTGTTGCTCGCCCCGGTGAAGTCCGAGGTCAGGGCCGCGCCACTGACGATGACGGAGCACGCACCCGGGCTGGTGGACGAGAGGGTCGAGGCGCAGGGGCCTCCCAGGCCAACCGCGTTGGTGTGGCTGAGGGTGCCGACCGCGAAGGCGTTGCCCGAGTTCTGGGTGTAGGCCTGCCAGGCGGCCAACCCGCCCCAGCCGACCAGGGCGGTGCCCGCCACGGCGGCGCAGAGCACCAGTGCCAGGCGGAGGGATCGACGGTTCTTGCTCGTGTCCATGATCATCAGTTCCCTTTGAATGAGTTCAGGCCGTTCTGTGCAGGTAGTTCAAATGCACTAGACGCCACTGGGTACGCTAGGGGGGTCGTGCTCACGAAACCCCGCCCCATCCCGCCACAGCCGGGTAACGGTGTTCGGCTGAAGCCGTGAAGGCGATCGGCGCGTCTGGCCCGTTTTGTAGGCAGGGCCGGACAGCCAGAGGCCGGGGCAGGAGAACCCTGCCCCGGCCTCCGGGATCGTGTCGGCAGGCTACGCCGCGGTCTGGGTGAAGAGGATGTTGAAGGTGCAGCTCTGGCCGGCGTCGGCGTAGTCAGCGGGGAAGTTGGTGCCGGCCGTGATGGTGAAGGTGAAGGTGTTGGCCGTCGCCCCGGTGCCGGTCCCGGCAGTGCCGCCGCCGGTCCAGGTCGTGCTCGGCGTGCCTGCGTTGTTCTTGAGGCTGATCGACCCCATCTGGGTGCTCAGCGCGGTGGCCGTGTAGTCGGTGGCACCGTTGAGGTCGGTCACCGCCAGGTTGAGGTCCTGGCAGATGGTCCCACCGGTCCCGGTTGCCGCGGCCGGCATGCTCATCGCGAACGTGCTGCTGAGCGAGCCTGTGTTGGCGATCTTGACGGTGGAGGTGGCCGGGAGCACCCCGTTGGCCGGGTCGGCGTTGGCGACCGTGACCACCGCGGAGCACCAGCCGGCGCTCGGGCCGCCGCCCGACGTGGGCAGCACGCCCAGGCTGGAGACGCAGCTCAGCCCGTTGGCGTGGGAGAGGGTGCCGGCGGCGACGCTGTTGCCGGCGTTCTCGGTGTAGGCCTGCCAGGCCGCCAACCCACCCCAGCCGACCAGGGCGGTGCCGGCGACCGCTGCGCCCAGCACCAGGGCCACCCGAAGCGATCGCTTGCTCTTACGACGTTCCATGATCTCCGTTCCTTTCGTTGGTTTCGTGCCGTTCCTGCCAGGTAGTTCAAATGCACTAGACGGCTCTGGCCAGGGTAGGGGGGTCGGTGCCACGAAACCGTTGCGGAACCCGCCACAGCCGGGTCACGGAGCGTGGCCGGCCGCGTAACGCGTGTGGGGCGTGCGCTCTGTTCTCGGAGGCATTGGGCGGCCCCGGCGGGGACCGGGTGGACAGAGAAGAGGCCGGGCAGGTTGCCCTGCCCGGCTCCTTGAGGGTTCTGGTGGATCAGGCCGCGGTCTGGGTGAAGACGAGGCCGAAGGTGCAGCTGGTGCCCTGGTCGGCGTAGTCGGTGGCGAAGCTGCCGCCCATGCCCACGGTCACCGTGAAGGTATCGCCGGTTGCGCCGGTGCCCGTTCCGGCGGTGCCACCGCCCGTCCAGGTGTAGGACGGTGTCCCGGCGTTGTTGTAGAGGCTGGTGGCGGTGAAGGTCCCGGTGAGGGCGGTTGCCGCCCAGACCGTGTTGTTGTTCTTGTCCTTGACCGCCAGGGTGAGGTCAGGGCAGAGGCTGCCGGTGGGCGCCTGCAGCGCCGTCCCCATGCTCAGGGTGAAGGTGCTCTGCAGCGATCCGGTGTTGTCGATCTTGATGTTGGCGGGCACGACCAGCGTGGAGAAGTTGACCGGGTCCACCCCGGAGACGCTGATCACCGCGGCGCAGAAGCCCTGGCCGCTGGTGGCCACTGCGCCCAGGCTGGAGACGCAGCTCGAGCTCTGGTTGGCGTGGGAGAGGGTTCCGGCGGCGACGCTGTTGCCGGCGTTCTCGGTGTAGGCGTTCCAGGCTGCCAACCCGCCCCAGCCCACCAGGGCGGTGCCGGCCACGGCGGCGCCCAGCACCAATGCCAGCCGAAGAGACCGCTTGCTTCTGTGGCCTTCCATGATCTTCGTTCCTCGATTCGTTCTGACCGTTCAAGCCAGGTAGTTCAAATGCACTAGGTGGCTCTGGCCAGGGTAGGGGGGCCTGTGACACGGACCCGTTGCGGAATCGGCCACAGACGGGTCACGGAGCCCGGCCGGGGCCGTAACGCGTTCGATCCGTGTGGTCGGTTATGGCGAGAGCGCCGGGCCCGCCCCGGGAGTCGGGGCTGCCTCCGGAGAGAGCGGGCGTCCCCGGGGCGATCCCGAGCCGCCGCGAGATCCCACCGCGAGATAGAGAAGAGGCCGGGCAGGTTGCCCTGCCCGGCCTTCTCGGCGCGCTCTGAGTGTCAGGCGGCCGTCTGGGTGAAGAGGATGCTGAAGGTGCAGCTCTGGCCAGCGTCGGCGTAGTTGCTGGCGAAGCCCCCCGTCGCGGCCACGGTGAACGTGAAGGTGTTGCCCGTGGCGCCGGTGCCGGTGCCCGCCACGCCGTTGGGCGACCAGGTTGCGCTAGGGGTGGCCGCGTTGTTGTCGATCGCGGTCGCCGCCATCGTGCTGGTCAGCGCGGTCGCCGCGTAGGGTGTTCCCGGGGCCCCGGTGTCGGGGTCGGTCACTGCCAGAGTGAGGTCCGCGCAGATGGTCCCGCCAGAACTGACCGGCGCGGACGGCATGCTCATCTGGAAGGTGCTCGAGAGGGTTCCGGTGTTGTCGATCTTGACGACGCCGGTTGCCGGGAGCTTCCCGTTGACGGCGTCAGCTCCGGTGACCGTGATCATGACGGAGCACCAGCCGGGTCCTGCGCCGACGGGGGCGACGCCGATGACGGAGGCGCAGTTGGAGCCGACGTAGTTGTTGTGCGCCAGGGTGCCGGCGGCAACGCTGTTGCCGGCGTTCTCGGTGTAGGCGTTCCAGGCTGCCAACCCGCCCCAGCCGACCAGGGCGGTGCCGGCGACGGCGGCGCCCAGCACCAGCGCCACCCGTAGCGAACGCTTGCTCCTGCGGTTTTCCATGATCCTCATCCTCGTGGCGGTCGACCGCTCTAGCCAGATAGTTCAAATGCACTAGACGGCAAGGGCGAGGCTAGGGGGGTCGATCTGACGGAGCCCTGGCGGAAGCCGATACAGGGGGGTAACGGGCTTCGTGTGAAGCCGTGAACGCGAGCGACCTGTCTGACCCGTTATACGGGGATCGCGCTCCAGGTCGCGATCCCGTCCCGAGTTCAGGACCGCGGGTGGGAACGGCTCCAAACCGGCACCGCCGGGGCACCCGCCGACGGGGCCGGCGGGCCGCTCCGGTCACCGGGCGCCTGCCCGCCCGTCGTCACACCGGCAGGGTGGAGTGTTGTGACGATGACGTTGCTGTCTCCTGGACGTCCCAGGCTGGCTGAAAGCGTCTTTCCCTCCCATCCGTCCAGGCCACCATATCGCGCAGCACCGGGAGGGATGCCCGGGAGGTCCGGCAGAAGTCGAGAGGTCGCCACCGAATGCTTGCCGAGGGACCGCGATACCGCCCCGACACGGGGGGCGGGGATGGCCGCGCAGCGGCTGGTCAGCTCGTCCTGGCCATGATCACCGACGCCGATGGCCGGCTCGCCTTCGCCAACGCCGACCTGCTCGCCCTGGGTGGCTGGCGGTGGAGTGACCTGTGCGGGCGCCTCTGGCACGAGGCCCTGGTCCCGGCCGAGCACCGCCGCAGCGTGATCCGCGCCTACGACCGGGCCCTGGCGGGCAAGGACGGCGCCGGGTGCGTCGAGGCGCCGCTGCGCACCAGCGACGGGCGGCTGCGGGTGGTCGCCTGGTCCGCCACGCCGAGCCTGGGCGATGACGGCCGCCCCGCCAGCGTCACCTCGGTCGGCGTCGACGTGACTCGCTGGACCGACGAGCGCGACCGTCTGGCCGCCGAACGCGACTTCGACGCCTCCCACGACCGTCTCACCGGCCTGCCCAATGCCTCGACCTTCCGCTGGCGGCTGGGCGCCGAGCTGACCGCGGGGCGTGGGACCGGACGATCCACCGCCGTCCTCCTGGTCGCCCTCGACCGGCTGCGCACCGTGGTCGAGACGCTCGGTCTCGAGGCCGGCGACGAGCTGCTGACGGAGATGGCGGAGCGGATCTCCGACTGCGTCGGCGCGGCGGTCGGCGTGGCCGGCCGGAACCCCTCGCGACCGGGCACGGCCGCCGCCCCGGTGCAGGCGGGCCTGGTCGCCCGCTGGTCGGATGACGAGTTCGCCGTCCTTCTTCCCGGGCTGGTCTTCCCCGAAGAGGCGGTCTACATGGCTCGCTCCATCGTCTCCACGGTCGCCGCTCCGTGCACGGGCTGCGCGGCCGACGTGCGGCTTCGGGCCGCGATCGGCATCGCCATCGGGCCCGAGGACGGGGACAGCCCGGCCGGACTGCTGCGCAGCGCGGCGATCGCCCAGCACGCGGGCAGGGCGACCTCCGAGCGGATGGTCCGCTTCGAGCCCGCCCTCTCCCGGGAGGCCGAGGACCGGCTCCTGATCGAGCAGCAGCTCCCCGTCGCGCTGGAGCGGGGCGAGCTGAGCGTCGCGTTCCAGCCCGAGGTCGACGCCTCGACCCATCGCATCGTCGGGCTCGAGGCCCTCGCCCGCTGGCACCACCCGGTGCTGGGGGAGGTGCCCCCGGTGCGCTTCATCCCGGTCGCCGAAGAGATCGGGCTGATCGCCGACATCGGCCTGTTCATCCTGCGCAGCGCCGTCCGCCAGGCTGCCCAGTGGCGCACGGAAGGACTCGGTGACGTCCGGGTTGCCGTCAACGTGTCGGCCCACCAGCTCATGGACCGCAGCCTGGTCGAGCCGGTGGTCTCCTGTCTGGCCGAGACCGGGTTCCCCGCCCACCTGCTCGAGCTGGAGGTCACCGAGTCGGCGGCGCTCGTCGACGCTCAGTGCCCGGCGGAGGTGCTCGGAGAGCTGGCGCGCCGGGGCGTGACGATCTCGCTGGACGACTTCGGCACCGGTTACTCCAATCTCGGCAAGCTCCACCACCTGGCGATCAGCACGATAAAGATCGACCGGAGCTTCCTTTTCGAGGACGAGACCAACCCCGCCGCCGAACCCGGGGCTCTGCTGCACGCTCTGGTCACGCTGGGGCGCAACCTCGGGCTGCGCGTCATCGCCGAGGGGGTCGAGACCGAGGAGCAGCTGAGCCGTCTGCAGCCCCAGGGCCTGGACGCGTATCAGGGGTTCCTCTTCTCGCGTCCGGTGGCCGCCGCGGAGGTGCACCGCCTGCTCCGCGAAGGCCGGCCCCTGGGGTCCGACGCCGGCCGCGAGATCGCCTGACGGCTCACGTCCCCTGCTCGTTGGCGGTCTGGGTCTCGGCCAGGGGGATGAGCTGCTCCAGGGCCAGGCCGCCCGCCCGACCCTCGGCGTCCAGGCTGTTGACGACATTCTCGACCCGCCAGAGCAGGACGATCTCCACCGCCTGGACACCTTCCAGACTGCCCTCGATGGTGACGGCGCGGCCCCCCGGCGGCGAGGACGTAGTGGCCTGGACCGCTCCGCTCCGGGCGCCGACCGCGCTGTCGAGGCGGCTCACGGCCGCCGCCGCGCCCCCCGCTCCGGTGAAGCGGGCGGCGGCCACGGTGAGGGTGATCGGCCCGTCACTGGTCGCGAAGGGCACCCCCCGGTAGTACTCGACCTCCGCCGCCTCGACCAGGCCATCGTCCTGGACGGCGCTCGTGCTGGCGGGGTCCAGCCATCCGGCGCCGGCCGCGGCTGCCGGCATGTAGACGGTGAAGTCGGGAGAGGGGAGCTGGTCGAGCGTCAGCAGGTAGGCGGTGGGGTCGCCGTGGAGCTCCGGAGGCGCCGCCGAGCCGCACCCGGTGGCGAGGAGGGCGACCAGGGGCACTGCCAGCGCCGGCCCGAGGCGACCTCCGCGCCTCATTCGTGGCGGACGGCGCTCACGATGTCCGCGGCCGCCGCCTGGCGGGCGGGCAGGATCGCGGCGAGCACCACGGCGACGACCACCCCGCCGGCGAGCGCCACCAGCGATGTCACCGGTACGACGAACGCCGGCGCGAACCCCGGGCTGCCACTCGCCACCAGCATGGGGAGCGCGAGCAGGCATCCCACCCCCACTCCGATGACGGCCGCTGCGCAACCGAGCAGCCCCGCCTCCGCCAGCATGAGATGCCGGGCCTGGACGCGGCTCAGACCCACGGCGCGGAGCAGGCCGAGCTCGCGGCGGCCCTGGCGGACGTTGACGGCCAGGGTGTTGATCACCGCCAGGACCGCGATCGCGATGGCCATCCAGGCGATGGCCGGCAGGATCCCGATGGTGTCTCCGAGGGCCTGCTCGGTGGCCGACTCGACGGTCGCGACGGGCGTCGCAGTGAGGCCGTACTGGCCCGCGGCCGCCGCCACCGCCGCAGAGCGTCCGGGGGTCAGCACCTCGAGATCGTCGAAGCCGGACGCCTCGCTGCCGAAGTAGTGTGTGGCCTGCTGGGAGTCGACGACCAGGGACTCGCGGCCATCCCCGCCCGGGAACGAGTGCTCCACGATCCCGGAGATGGTGAAGTTCGTCGTGCTGGTGCCGGTCGCAACCGCGAGCACCGTGCCCACCTGCCAGTCGTCGGCCTGGGCGAGGCTGATGGGGGCCAGAAGGCTGGGACCCGAGGCCAGCGCGGCGAATGCGCTGCCCCGGTCGCCGGCCACCAGGTCGAGGCCGCCGTCCTGGTCGTAGGTGCGGCTGTCGATGGCGGTCATCCCGATCACGTCGCCGTCCACCACCGCCGGGAAGAAGCGCAGGCTGGTCAGCTCCGCCCCGGTGGCGCCGGCGATCTGGGTGGCGATGGTCGCGGGCTCGGTCACGGGGCTGCGGACAAGGGTCCCGCCCACGAAGAGGCTGCCCACCCAGGCGTCGCCGGCCGCCAGGCAGCCGGCCACCAGGATGCCGCCCGCCATTGCCGCGGCGATCGCCGTCACCAGACCGGAGAGCGTGAGGGCGGTGCGGTTGCGGCGGCGGCGCAGGCTGGCCGCGGCCACCTCGGTCTCGGGCCAGCGCGTCCCGAGCACCCGCCCCAGCAGGTCCGCCAGCAGGGGGGCGAGCAGGGGGAGGCTGAGGGCCACCGCCAGGAGGAGGGCGATCCCGCCCACCGCGGCGGCGCCGCCACCCGCCAGGTCGGCGACCAGCGCCAGGGCGACGAGCGGCGGCACCGCCCCGAGGGACGCGCCGTGGATCCGCTCGCGGCGGCTGGCGGTCTCCGGGCTGAGGGCGTCCAGGATCGGGATCCGTGCCGCGGCGACCGCGGGGATCGCTGCTGCGGTGACGGCGGCCACGATGCCCGCCAGCGCCGCCAGGAGCGCGACCCAGCCGTTCACCTGGAACGCGGCCGGCGGGCCCGCGGAGCCGGCGGCGAAGGCGGCCTCCAGAGCCAGGCCCAGCAGGATGCCCGCGGCCACGCCCGCCAGCGCGCCGGCGACCGCCAGCGCGAGCGCCTCGCCGGCCAGCAGGCGGAAGACCTGGGTGGCGGAGGCGCCGGCGGCGCGCAGCAGACCGATCTCGCGACGGCGCTCCAGCGCGGCCAGGCTCACGGTGTTGGCGCTCACGCCGGCCCCGACCACAACGCTGAGCACGCTGGCCAGCACCAGCAGGGGACCAAGCTGGGAGAGTGGGTTCCCGCTGTCGGCGCTGGGGTCATAGGTGGTCACCGCGCCGCCGAGGCGCTGATGTACCGCCAGGGCGGCCGCCTGGGAACCCGTCCCCGGCGCCAGCCTCAGGGCCGCCAGGGAGGTGTTGAGCCCGAGGTTGAAGGAGGAGAGCAGCTCGGGGGTGGGCAGGAAGATGACGTCATCGGTGAAGCTGGCGCTGACGCCGCTCGCGTCGGTCAGGCCGACGATCGTGAAGGCGCGGATGCCGGTGGAGGTGGTGAGCAGCACGGTGTCACCGAGACCGAGGCTGCCATCGGAGGGGGCGAGGGTGGGCAGGAGAGCGGTGTCGATGGCGATCTGATCCTGGCTGGACGCGGCCGGAAGGCTCCCGGCGGTCAGGTTGACCGCGCGCAGGGCGGCCTCACCGTCGTGGAGGCCGACCACGGTCACCGTCGTGGTCGGCGCGTCGGCCCCAGGCCCCTCGGCGGCCACTCGCTTCTGATAGAGGGGGACCACCTCGCGCACCCCCGCGATGGTGCCGAGGGTCGCCAGCTGCTGGGGGGTGAGCCCGGTCCCGGCCGTCGAGCGGACGTCGAGCCCTGACTGGCCGGCGCGGAGCCGCACCGCCGCCTCAGCCTGTGAGTTGACGCCGGCGACCTCGATCTGGACACCCAGCATGACGGCGACGCCCAGGCCCACCGCCGCCGCCGTGAGCGCCGCCCGGACCGGGCGCGAGCGCAGGTTGCGGGCGAGGAGGGGGCGCAGGGCGGGGGCGAGGCCGGCGCTGCCCAGCCAGGCGGCGGCGCTGCGGACCCGCTCGCCCAGGGACCCCGCCGGGTTGCCGGCGCCCGGCTCCGGCGGGTCAGAGGGCATGCCGCTCGAGCCGCTCGACGAGCGCTCGGAATCCCGCCGGGTCGGCGTCGGCGCTCCCGTGAGCGACCTGGACCTCGTCCACGATCCTGCCGTCGGCGACCACCAGCACCCGGTCCGCGTGGGTGGCCACCCGGGCGTTGTGGGTGACCAGGACCGTCGTCTGCGACTGCTCGTGGCAGAGCCGGTCGAGGAGGTACATCACCTCCTGGCCCCCCTGCCGGTCGAGGTTGCCGGTCGGCTCGTCGGCGAGCAGGAGCGAGGGCGCGGCGGCGAGGGCACGGGCCAGGGCGACCCGCTGCTGCTCGCCTCCCGAGATCTCCTCGGGGCCGTGGCCCTGGAGACCGCGCAGGGAGAGCTGATCCATGAGCGCGCTGACCCTTTCGTTCACCGCCCGGCGGCCAAGGCGCGCCGGTTGATCGGGCCCGCCTCCACCGCGGAGCCGGAGCGGGAGGGCCACGTTCTCGGCAGCGGTGAGGCTGGGGATCAGGTTGAAGAACTGGAAGACGAAGCCGATGTGATCACGACGGAATGCCGACCGCTCGGTGTCGCCCATCGCGTAGATGTCGCGGCCGTCGATGAGGACCCGGCCGGCGTCGGGCGGCTCCAGACCCCCCATGATGTGGAGCAGGGTGCTCTTGCCGGCGCCGCTCTGGCCCATGATGGCGACGAACTCACCGGCGTGGATGCTGAATGAGATGCCGTCCAGGATCGTGCGCGACGGGCGGCTGATGTGGAAGCTCTTCGACACCGACTCCACGGTCACCACCGGGGGCACGGCCGTTGCGGCGCCGGTCGCTGGGTCCTGGATCAGAGTTCGGGCTCCCGTGTATGCGGCGGCATTGTCCGCAACTCTAGTTGAAGAGGAACGCTTCCAGGGTCGCTTCGATGGTGTCCGAGATCAGACCCTGACCGCTGTAGTCGTAGGCGGGCAGCGGGGGGCCGGGCGCGACGATGGGTGTGGGCGTGGCCGGGGGGAACGGGGACGGGGTGGGGGCGGGCGTGGCCGAGGGGCTGGGGGCGGGTGTCGCGGTCGGGGCCGGAGCCGACGAGTGGGCGGGGGGCGGGGTCGAGGGCGATGCCGGCGGCGGTGCCGGGGAGGACGATCCCAGCTGGGCGAATTCCTCGGCGAACATCCAGACGTCGGAGTAGGGGCCCTCCCCGCTGTAGGTCCACCCCGAGGCCGCGGACGCGCTCCCCACCCCGAGGTCGGTGTAGTTCGCGTTGAGGATGTTGGCGCGGTGATCGGAGCTGTTCATGAAGTCGGTGTTGACCTGCTCCGCGGAGGCCTCGCCGCCGCCGTAGCCGCTCTCCCAGCCGATGTTCTCCCCGGCCGACCGGTAGTCGATCCCGTAGGCGCTCATCATCGGCCAGACGTACGAATCGCAGGGGGGGATCTGGTGCGCGAAGTAGTCGCGGTTGATCATGTCCTGGGCCCGGCCGTAGATGGTTCCGGCTCCGGAGCAGCCGCCGTAGGGCGCCGCCTCGCCGATCTCGCCGAGCGTGGAGTTGTCCGCCAGTGCCGCCACCCCGTTGCTGGTGCGGTCGGAGTTGGTGAGGGCGAAGAGGTCGGCGTCCGCGCTGGCGTCGGCGCCCACCGGCTGGCCCGTCCAGTGGGTCCCGGCGAAGACCGCGACACCGAGGAGCGCGCCCGCGGCGAGCGCCCCGCCACCCGCCCGGCGCCGCCTCCGTCGCCGCTCCGGCCGGGCGCGGACCACGGCCGCGGTGCGGCAGAGCGCCTCCCAGCCGGCATCGGAACCGGACGGCGGGGGCGCGCACGATGGGCTCACCCCGCGATGACAGCGCCTTTCCCGGCCGGGAGCGAGCGCCGTCATGCCTCCGTCACAGGTCCGTTGCGGGCCGCCCGAATGGCGCGGCGGCCGGTGGGTGACGATGGCTGCACGGTTGAAAGGCCACCGGGCCTTGACACGATCGTTGCAATGTACGTATTCGGTGCAATAGATCCGAGGTGTAGCCTCGGCTAGATTGTCAGACCGAGCGAACGCTGACGAACGAGACACCATAGACAGGCAGGCTGGGACATAGATGTCGCTTCTCGATCGAGTGCAGCGCAAGGCGGAGGAGGGTTCGGGGCCCGGCGGGATGGGGGCGCCGGCCGCAGCCCCGGTGGCGCGTCCGGCGGTCGGACCGCAACAGCTGGCACCCGTCGCGCTCCCGCCGGTTGAGGCGCCCGACCCCGCACCCGGGTGGGGTGTCCGCCCCATGGGCTCCGGCCCCGCCGCCGCCCCGGTCCACCCCGCGGCGGAGCCCGCGCCCCGTCCCCGCCCGGCGGTGGTGCCCTCCCCGCCCGCCCCCCTGCTCAGCCGCACCACGGACAACTCCGGCGAGGCCGCCCGTTCAGGGTCCCTGCTCAGCCGCACCGCTGAGGGCGGCGGAGGCGACGGTCACCCCGCCACGTCGCTGCTCAGCCGCACCGGGATCCCCAGAGCCGGCCAGGGCCGCGGTCCGCTGGGCGCGATGTACACGCAGCTGCGCGGCCGGGTCCACCAGCGACTCGTCGAGGAGCTCGCGGGCAACACCGACTCGGCACCCGCCGACGTCGTCCGGCAGCGGATCGCCGAGCTGGTCGGAGAGATCATCGTCGAGCTGGGCCTGACCATGAGCCGTCAGGACCGCCAGCGGGTGGTCGACACGCTGATTCACGACGTTCTGGGGCTGGGTCCGCTCGAGGACCTGCTGTCCGACGAGAACATCTCCGAGATCATGGTCAACGGGCCCAACCAGATCTACGTCGAGGAACGGGGCAAGCTGATCCGCAGCCCGGTCACCTTCGAGAGCACCGAGCAGCTGATGCAGGTCATCGACCGGATCGTCTCCTCGATCGGACGCCGCGTCGACGAGTCCTCGCCGATGGTCGACGCCCGGCTCAAGGACGGCTCCCGGGTCAACGTGATCATCCCGCCGCTGGCGCTGCGCGGGCCGACCGTCACCATCCGGAAGTTCTCCAAGGAGGCCTTCACCATCGAGGACCTGATGCGCTTCGGGACCCTCACCGAGTCGATGGCGACCTTCACCCGCGCCTGCGTGCGCGGGCGGCTCAACGTGGTCGTCTCCGGAGGCACCGGCTCGGGCAAGACGACCACCCTGAACGTTCTCTCCGGCTTCATCCCCGAGGACGAGCGGATCGTCACCATCGAAGACGCCGCCGAGCTGCAGCTAGTCCAGGAGCACGTGGTCACCCTGGAGGCGCGGCCTGCCAACGTGGAGGGGCGCGGGCAGGTCAGCATCCGCGACCTGGTCGTCAACGCCCTGCGCATGCGTCCCGATCGGATCGTGGTCGGCGAGTGCCGTGGGGGCGAGGCACTGGACATGCTCCAGGCGATGAACACCGGCCACGACGGCTCGCTCACCACCCTGCACGCCAACAGCCCGCACGATGCGGTCAGCCGGTTGGAGACCATGGTGCTGATGTCCGGCGCCGAGCTTCCTTCCCGCGCCATCCGCGAGCAGATCGCCTCCGCCGTGAACATCATCGTGCACCAGTCCCGGCTGCGTGACGGCACCCGCCGGATCGTCAGCATCGCCGAGGTTCTCGGCAATGGAAGCGACGGGGTGGCGATGCAGGAGATCTTCACCTTCCGGCAGAGGGGCGTGGACCCCGAGACCGGCAGGGTGATCGGTGATCTGGCCCCGACCGGCGTGCTGCCGCGAGCTCTGGACCACCTGAGCTCCCAGGGCGAGCCCGTTTCCGAGGCGATGTTCCAGGCGGCCTGACCGACGTCCTCCGACCGGTGAGCGGCGGCGCACTGTGAAGGATATGCCGAGCGGGTCACGGCCCCCTCACCAAATCGTTTCGGTCGTCGTGCCGGCCCCCCAGCCCGATCCGGCGCCCATACACTCCCTTTCGCAGTGTTCCCGCCCTCGACCCCGGGCGCGGTGCGTCCGCCTCGTCCTCGGAGCCGCTCCCCGGCTCGGGTCCTTCGGGTACTCGTCTGCGCGGCCGACAGCACCCGGATCACTCGCGCTCTGGGTGCGCCGCGGGCCACGAGCCGCGTGGGGTGCGAGGTCGCGTCGGGCCCTGGGTCCGTCAGCGATGACCTTCGGCGATCGTGGGACGCGGTGGTCGTCGACGAGAGCCCGCCTGGCTGGTCGGCTCAGGTGGTGCTGGACGAGATCCGGGCCGCCGGGCTCACGACTCCCGTGGTCGTCGTGTGCGATCCCGCGCACGAGGACGCGGGGATCGAGCTCGTCGAGCGGGGCGCGGCTGACTGCCTGGATGCCGACCGGTTGGCCCGGCTGCCTCTGGCGGTGCGGGCGGCCGTGGAGCGGGACGAGCTGAGCCGGACGTCGGCGCGCCTCCGCGTCGCCTCGGATGGCTGGGAGGCGATGCTGCGCGCGGCGTTCGAAAGCTCGCCCACCGCGGTGATCGCCGTCGATGCCGCCGCCCGGGTGATCGAGTGCAATCCATCCACGGAGCGGCTGCTGGGCTGGACGGAGCAGGAGGCGCGCGGCCGTAGCCTCGCCGAGCTGGTGGGGGAGGATGAGGGTGCGGGGCAGCTGCTCGTGGCCATCAGCGAGGCGGCCGCCGAACGAGCCCCGAGACGCCACATCGTGCCGCTGGGGCTTCGCCGCCGCGATGGTCAGGCGCTTCAGGTCGAGGTCTGGCTGAGCCACCGGAGCGGTGAGCTGGCGGGCGTTGTCGTCGCCCTGACCGACATCACCGAGCGCTGGCGCGCCGGCTGGTTGATGGAGCACCAGCTCACGGTCCTCGGGGCCCTCGCGACCTCCTACGACGATGGCTCGCTGGTCCGGGCACTCGAGCAGATCGCTGTGAGTGTGAGGGGCACCGAGACGAGGCTGTGGGAGGCCGACGCCCGGGGGCCGGCGCGGCTCCGGGCCATCTGGAGAGGCGCCGGCGCCGATGGGGCGGCAGGGCCGCTCGTGCCCCCGCCGCCGCCCGGCTTCGTGGAGGAGACGATCAGGACCGGGCGGCTGTCGTTCTCTGAGGCCGGCTCGGCACAGGCACTCGGCGACGGCCTCGCCGTCCCCCTCACCAGCGGCAAGCGGATGGTGGGCGCGATCGAGATCTGGGCCCCCGACTTCGTCGGGTTCGACGACCTCTACGTCATGTACCTGAGCTCGCTGGGCAGCCACCTGGGCAGCCATCTGGCCCAGCGCCGCACCGAGGCCGACTTCACCCGGAGCCTCGAGGAGCTGCACCGCATCGACGCCGAACGCCGCCGGCTGATGCGCCGCCTGGTCGAGGCCCATGAGGACGAGCGCCGCACCCTCGCCGCCGACATCCACGACGACCCGCTCCAGGTCATGGCCGCGGTCTCACTGCGCCTGCATTCGCTGCGGCGCCAGCTCGACAGTCAGCCGGCCCAGCGCACCCTGGAGGCGGTGGAGGGGATGGTGGGCGGGGCGGTCGCCCGCCTGCGCAGCCTGATGTTCAACCTGCGCCCGACCGGCCTCGACCACGGCGACCTGATGGGACCCCTTCGCGACCGCCTCGAGCAGGTGCACCAGGACGATCTCCTGGAGTACGGGCTCACCGGATCGGAGCCGGAGATGCTGACCACCGAGGAGCGGGTGACCCTCTACCGGATCGCCCAGGAAGCCATCTCCAACGTGGTCAAGCACGCCTCCGCGAGCCGCATCGACGTCGCCGTCAGCGAGCAGGACGGTGGCTGCCTGCTCCGCATCGCCGACGACGGGTCCGGTCCGGGCGGGGCCGTCGAGGGCCGTCCCGGCCATCTCGGACTGCCCAGCATGCGCGAGCGCTGCGAGCTGTCCGGCGGCTGGCTGAGGATCTCCGCAGGCGAGCCGGCGGGGACCGTGGTGAGCGCCTGGGTGCCTCTGCCGTCCCGTCCGGGGCGGAGCGGTTGACGAGGCGATGAGCACCTTCAGCACGACCCGCGTGATCATCGCCGACGACGACGCCAACATCCGCGACGCCCTCCGTGAGCTGCTCGAGTCCGAGGACGGGATCGAGGTGGCCGCGGTGGCGGCGGACGCCGACGAGGCGGTCGAGGCGGCGGCTCGCGTGCACCCCGACGTGGCCATCCTGGACGTCAAGATGCCGGGTGGGGGCGGACCCCGCGCCGCCCGGGGGATCCTCGCGGAGAGCCCCCAGACGCGGATCGTCGCGCTCTCCGCCTACGGCGACCGGGCCAGCATCCTGGAGATGCTGCGCGCCGGCGCCGCCGCGTATTTGGTCAAGGGCTCGATGCCGGATGAGGTGACCCAGACCATCCAGCGCGTCCTGCGCGGAGAGTCGGCGTTCTCCCCGGATGTGGCGAGCACTGTGGTCCGCGAGCTGAGCGAACAGCTGGCGGGCAAAGAGGAGGCCGAAGCCCGGCGGGAGCGGGTGCTCGCCCGGGTCGAGGCGGTCATCGAGCACGGCGGCATCCACCCTGTGTACCAGCCGATCGTGGACCTGGCCAGGGGCAAGGTCACCGGGGTCGAGGCGCTGGCCCGATTCGACACCGGGATGCCGCTGCAGTGGTTCGAGGAGGCGGGTGACGTCGGCCTGCGCGAGGAGCTGGAGTCGTCGGCGCTCGCCGTGGCCCTCGCCGGGCTGCCCTCGCTTCCCCCCGACGCCTACCTCTCCCTCAACCTCTCGCCCTCGACCCTCCTCCGCCGCGACGTCCCCCGCCTCCTCGGGGCGGTGCCCCTGGAGCGCATCGTCATCGAGATGACCGAGCACGCCCCGGTGGGTGACTACCAGGCCCTCAACCGGGCTCTGGAACCGCTCCGCAGCGGCGGGGTCCGGGTCGCCGTCGACGACGCCGGGGCCGGCTTCGCAAGCCTCCGCCACATCCTGCTGCTCGTCCCCGACATCATCAAGCTGGACATCTCACTCACCCGGGGTATCGACGGAGACCGGCCGCGGCGCGCGCTCTCCTGCGCCCTGGTGGCCTTCGCCCGCGAGACGTCGACGACCATCGTTGCCGAGGGCATCGAGACCGAATCGGAGCTGCACACTCTGAAGGAGATCGGAGTCGCCCAGGGACAGGGCTTCCTGATCGCGCGGCCCATGGTTCCGCCCATCGACGAGCGGCGCATCCTCGAGATCCTCGGGGTCTGACCTCGCACCGAGGAGCTTCAGCACCCGCCGCTGACCGGCCCGGCGTCGCTCCTGCCCGGGCCGCTCGCTCGGACCGGGTTCCCGGATCAGCGCCCGCCGCGTCCCTGGGGCATGCTGGGCGGGAGGCCCAGGCCGGAGGGCCCGCCGAACCCCGAGGGGGGCATCGGGGCGGGACCGTTGGGAGCCTGCTGCCGCGCCGCCGCCGCCACCAGCGCCTCCTGCTGGAGCTGACGCCGGTCGGGGAACAGCTGCGCCAGCCGCGGCGGGAGCGGCACGCCCATGTCGAAGAGGCGGTCGATGATCTTGGGGCGGATCCCGGTGGGGGTGAAGTCGCCGACGATCTTGCCGGTCGCGGGATCGGCACCGCGGGGATCGAACTTGAAGATCTCCTGCATGGTGATGGTCTCGCCCTCCATCCCCACCACCTCGGTGACGGAGGTGATCTTGCGCGAGCCGTCCTTGAGGCGGGAGAGCTGGACGATCAGGTTGATGGCGCTGGCCACCTGCTGACGGATGGCCTTGAGGGGCAGGTCCATGCCCGCCATCAGGACCAGGGTCTCCAGGCGAGCCAGGGCGTCGCGTGGACTGTTGGCGTGGACCGTCGTCATCGAGCCGTCGTGCCCGGTGTTCATCGCCTGGAGCATGTCCAGCGCCTCGCCGCCACGGCACTCACCCACGACGATGCGGTCGGGGCGCATGCGCAGCGAGTTGATCACCAGTTCGCGGATGTTGATCCGACCCTCGCCGTTGACGTCCGCGGGACGCGACTCCATCCGGCAGACGTGCTCCTGGTGGAGCTGGAGCTCGGCGGCGTCCTCGATCGTGATGATCCGTTCGTCGATGGGGATGAAGCCCGAGCAGACGTTGAGCAGTGTGGTCTTGCCGGCCCCGGTGCCCCCCGAGATGACGATGTTGGCCCGGGCCATGACGCACGCCTGGATGAACGACGCGCCCTCCTGGGTGATGGTCCCGAAGCCGATCAGGTCGGAGACCTGGTACGGGTCCTTGGAGAACTTCCGGATCGTCAGCAGGGGGCCGTCCAGGGCCACCGGCGGGATGGCCGCGTTGACGCGCGAGCCGTCCAGCAGCCGGGCGTCGCAGAGGGGGGTCCGGGCGTCCACCCGGCGGCCGACCGACGAGACGATGGTGTCGATGACGCGGAGGAGGTGAGCCTCGTCGTCGAAGCGGATGTCGGTGAGCAGGATCTTGCCCTTGCGCTCGACGTAGACCATCTCCGGGCCGTTGACCATGATCTCGGTGAGGCTGTCGTCCTCGATCAGCGGCCGGAGCGGCCCCATGGCCTCGAGATAGCGGTTGTCAAGACGAGAGTTGGCGGCGCTGCTCACAGACAGGACTCCTCTTGGACAGGGGCGGGCGCCGCGCCGGCGTCACGCCTAGGCCGATTCTGGCCTGCGGCGCCGGATGGGAGGCCCCGGCAACATTTTCGATACACGATCTTTTCCTGGCCGCCCCGGCGGCCGCGGCTACCATGTGGTCCTCAGCACCCTCCACGGGGACCCCGCATGAGCTCAGGCGGCCCGGCCCGCGATCGGTGGTGGAGACGGTGACGCCGCCACCCCTGGACTTCCCTGCGCCGGTTGCCGAGGACCTCCTCGGTGAGGACTGGTTCGGCGAGGGTAGCGTTTTCGACACCGGCGAGGACCTGGCCCGTGCCCTGATGGTGCTGGCGGACAGCCGGACCGGGCGGACGGCGGCCGGGCCCGCCGGGCTCGCGATCTCGCCCGGCGTGGCACCCGAGGCTGAAGGTGCGGTCGCCGGCCCGGGGCCGATCCGGCCCTCCCCGGCACCCGTGGCGGGGCCGGAGCCCGCCGACGAGTTCCAGATCGCGACCATGCCCAGCGCCCGTGGGCCGGAGACGAGTGGGTGGGGCCTGCGCGCCGCTCCCCTCACCCGGCGCCGCTGGTCCGGTGGTACTCCGGGCTCCGACCGGCGCGGCTGGTCCATCCGCCAGAGCGTCCAGCTGCTCCGGATGACCGAGGAGATCATGGCCCGGCTGCGGGAGGAGGCGGCCCAGCTCACCTGGCAGCTGGCGGCCGCCGTCCACCGGGAGACGGACGCCTAGCAGGGTGCTGAAGAACCCCGGCTAGACCTCGCGGGCCAGCGCAACGCCGTCGGTGCGCTCCCGGTGGGCCATGAGGTCGTGGACCACGTCGAGCGTCACCGCCTGGCCGGAATGCAGGAGGTGGATGACGATCTCGGGGTCGATCCCGCCCGGGGCGGCGAGGGCCGCGGTCCGGGCCGCCTGGTCGGCGGCGTCGCGCGCTCGCCGCAGCCGCATCCTCATGTCGTCGATCCTGCGGATCAGAAAGGCCGCCAGCACGCCCTCCAGGATCGCGACCACGGCCAGGACGATGGTGGCGTGCCCGGTGACGGCGTTGATCACCGCGTTCACGACCTCAGTCCCGAGCCCCGCCGCTCACAGCCCGCTCAGGTACTCGGCGGCGTGGAAGTGCATCTCGCGGGTCATCGCCTGAACCACGGCCTGCTCATGGCCGGGCAGATCGATCTGCTTGATGGCCTCGATCATGGACATCACGTCCTCGATGGAGGGCCGTGTCCGGCGGATCATCTCGGCGACCGGGGCCACCCCGTCGGTGCCCAGCCATAGCGAACCGATCTGGATCAGGTCGAGCTTCACCGCCTCCACGTCCGGCCCGGCGGTCGAGACGCCCAGGTCGTCGAGCGGCATGGGCGCGGCAGGCTCCAGGGAGAGAGCCGAGCCGTCCCACGCCTGCGCGGGGGGTGGGGGGGGTGGCGGGCTGGCCGGGACGTCCCATTCCGGGGGAAAGCCCGCCGTCGCGTCGGGCGCGGTGGAGGGGTCGGACGCCCATCCCGTGATCTCCGCGGTGCCGCCGAGATCCAGTGGGAGCGGGGCGGGGAGGGCGGATCCGGGTCCGGGGGGCGGGGGGACCCGGGTCCGGGGTGCCGGCTCTGCGGGCGGCGAGAGGGGGTCGTCGCCTCCCTCGAATGCGTCGGAGGGGGCGTCGGCCGGGTCGGAGGGGGCGGCGCTGCGACCGGAGGCCCCCGCCGCGGCGATGGCGTGGGCCAGCGGCATCGCCGTGGCGGCGGGACCCTCGACGAAGGCGTGGTACGCGGTCTCGGGCAACCGCTCCGCGAGCGGCTCCTCGGGGGCCTGGCGAAGGGTGATCCGCGCCCCCGGGGCTCGCAGGAGACCCTCCAGCCGCTCAGGGGACGCGAGCGGCTGGCGCTCGCTCTGGGAGAAGACACCGACCAGCTCACCTCCCGCGACCAGGGCCACACCGTGGACGGAGCCGGTGACCACGATCGCACTGTCGCGGCGCCGTGCCATCAGGTCGGCGAGGAGGTTCTCCGCGTTGACCCAGGCCGCCGGCATCTCCCGGTAGACGGCGGGGCAGCGCCACAGCATGGTCAGCGCCTCGGCGATCTGGGGGGTCTCCAACCGGTACCCGGAGACGGTGCCCTGGCGGGCGCCGAGCAGAGCCATCGCGGCGGCCTCTCCCACCGACCGCTCCGCCTCGTCGACCCACACGGCGTCGAGGAGCTGCGAGCGGACCACCACCCCTGCGGCGCGGAGGCGGGGACCGGTCAGGACCACGAGGGCGTCGGGGAGGCTGGGCAGGAGGACGTCGAGGTGGACGACGCTCGCCGAGGCGTCGGCCCACAGGGAGGGGCCGAGCGGGAGGAGGGGAAAGTCGGCGAGCCCGAAGTCGGGTTCGTCGGGCGGTCCGCCCGCGGTCCCGCCGCCGCTGCCCGCACCGTCCACGACGGGCCTCGCCGGGGCGGTGGCACCGGCCCGCTTGGCAAACGGCGCCATCAGCTCCTCCAGCGTGCAGCTGAGCGTCTCGGTGCGCACCACCTCCTTGCGCCAGGCCGAGAGATGGAAGCGGGGCGGGAGCTGTCGCACCAGCGCGTCGACCGCCTCCTGGCCCTCCAGGCGTTCCCCTCCGAGGGTTTCGACGACGGCGTGATTGGGCTGCCCGAAGACCAGGAACAGGGTCGCCTTGCCGCCATCCCAGGTGATGTCCAGCGCCCCCGTCAGGTAATCGTCCTTGGCCTCTGCGAGTTGTCGCAGGAGCTTGACAAAGGGTGCGGCTGTTGCCATCCCGGGATATTCTACGTGCGTGGCTGCTGACATAATCACGATCGCGTCACTGAAAGGTGGCGTTGGAAAGACAACCGCCACGTACGCGCTGGCTGCGGCCGGCGCCTCCAGCGGCCTGCGTGTGATCGCCATCGACCTCGATCCCACCGGCGGATTGAGCAACGCCCTGGAGAAGTCGAAGCGAGTTGTCACCATCGCCGACGTGCTGCACGGACGGGTGACGCTGCGCGACGCACTCGTCGATCATCCCCTCGGTATCCAGACCGTGCCCGGGCATCGCAGCCTGAATCACGAGCCGCTGCACGAGCATCAGCTGCGCGCCGTGCTCCAGCCGGTGCTCGACGACGTCGACGTTGTCCTGCTCGACACCCATCCCCACGAGCCCTCGCTGCTCGGCCCCATGGCGGTCGCCGATCGGATTGTCATCCCCACCGCGCTCGACCTGCTCTCCCTGCGCGCCGCCGCGCTGAGCGTCGGTCTGGCCGATCAGCTGGGTGTGCTCGAGCGCATTCGGGGCATTGTTGTCAGTAACGCGAAGCGCCCCCTCTCCCGCATCACCGAGTCGCTGCTCAACGGGCTGATCGTCAGCGGCCTGGCCTTCGAGACCGTGCTCTGGTTCTCGTCGGGCTGGGTGGTGGCCACCTCGGGCAAGGGTGAGCTGCCCGACCCCGAGCTGCTCGACGACGCCCGCAGCCTGCTCCAGGAGGTGGCCACACGGCAGGTGCCGGTGGCCGCGCTCCGTCAGTTCATCGCCATGGCCCAGGGCCGCCGGCCGGCGCCCGTCTCCGCCTGAGACGAGGCGGTCGCGTCGCCTCACCGCGGGCCGCTGGGCCACCCGCCGTGCCGGCCGGCCCGCTCGGCGCGGAGGCGCTCCAGCTCGAGGCGTGCCTGCCGCAACGCCTCCACGGCCTCGACCCCGGCGCGCTCGGCGCGCTGCCGGGCCGCGTCCACCTCTCCGAGCCGGCGGGTGAGCTCGGCCATCTCCCTCCGGGCGCGCAGGGTACGGCTGGCCAGCTCCCGCTCGGCGGCCTGGCGCGCGCCCTGGGCCTGGCGCAGCTCCGCGTGGAGCCGGTCCAGCTCCCGGCGCAGGCCCTCCAGCTCGGCGCTGCCTGCCACCGGCTCGTCGACGTCCTCGCCGTCCTGGACGCCGGCCCGGAGCTGCGCCGCCTGCCGCTCGACCAGCCGGTCCAGGAACGCCCACTGCTCGAGGAGCTCCTCCTCGGAGTGCGGTGCCGGATTCGACTTTTGAGTGCTCACGCGGCTCCCAGCGCGGACGACGGTTCGGGTTGCGACGATCCTCTCAGACCGGGATCGGTGAAGCGCTGGTCCCGGTCAGACCGGAGGGACAAGACGGGTGGGATCGACGCCCCGCAGCGCAGCGAGGGCGGCGGTGCGCTCGGGGCCCAGCGCGGCGAGCATGCGGTGCACGGGGTTCACGGTGCCGGCGAAACGCAGCGGCGCCGCGTCGGCGCGCAGCGGCCAGGCGTGGGGGGACCCGGTCAGCGCCTCGGGTTCCGCGGCGGCGAGGAGCAGCGCGATCTCGGCCTCGGTGACGCCGACGGCGATCAGCCGGGCGGCCACCTCGATCATCTGACCCGGCTGGAGCCGGGGGAGGACGTTCCACACGGCGAGCAATGCCGCCTCCCCCTGGTCGAGCTCGCGGACGATGGCCGGCACCTCGACGATCCCCAGCCTTCCCGCCACCTCCAGCCGGCGGGCCCCCAGCACCACCTGGAAGCGTCCCCGCTCCACGGGGCGCAGTAGGAGCGGCTCTACGATGCCCCGCTGGCGCACGCTGCGAGTCAGCGCCAGCAGGTCGGCATCCGGGTCGGACGGGTCCGGCCACGGCCGCGGGTCGATGTCGGCACACGCGATCCGCTCGAGCCGTGACTGCGAGGTGGGTGCGAGCCAGCGGGCGAGCGGTCCGCCGTGGAGCGCGAGCCGGGCGGCATCGCCGGGCATGGCCTCGGCCTCGGACGGCTCAGACAACCTGGAGGATCTCGTCGGCAAGCGCGCGGTACGCCTGCGCCGCCTTGGACGTGGGGGCGTAGGCGACGATCGGGACGCCGGCCAGCGACGTCTCCTGGAGCTTGACGGTGGGCGTGATCATGGTCTCGAAGACGCGCAGGCCGGCGAGGTCGGCGAGCCCGCCGAGGAGCTGGCGGCTGAAGTTGGTGCGGATGTTGACGAAGGTTGGCACCATGCCCAGCACCTGGAGCTCCGGGTTGAGCCGGCTGCGGGCGACGTGCACCGTGCGCAGCACCTCCTTGAGCCCGCGCACGGCGAAACCGGACATCTGCAGGGGGATGATCACGTAGTCGGTGGCGGCAAGGGCGTTGATCGTGTGGAAGCCGAAGTTGGGCGGGGTGTCGTAGAAGATGAAGTCGTAGGCGGCACGGGTGCCGTCGCGGTTCAGCGCCTCGCGCAGCAGGGTCTCGCGATGCAGGCCCGAGGGGAGCTCCGCCTCGACCGCGGTCAGGTCGGGGGTGGCGGGGAGGAGGTGGAGGTGCGGCCATTCCGTGGCCACGATCACCTGGCTCGCGCTGACCCGGCCGCTCAGGAGGTCTCCGAGGCTGGTCCGAAGCTCGTAGGGGTTGAGCCCCAGGCCACTGGTGAGGTTCGACTGGGGATCGCAGTCGATGGCCAGGACCTCGCGGCCCCGCTCGGCCAGAGCCGCCGCCAGGTTGATGGCGGTGGTCGTCTTGCCCACCCCACCCTTGCCCGACACGCAGGCGATCCCGATGCCCATGCTCACCTCCGGGGCGCGGCCGTCACGTCACCGTACCTTCGTCGAACCCGGCCTCCCCCGGGGTCGGAGTCGCCTCGTCGTATCTTGCCTGCGACAACCGTGTGGCCGCGCCGCTCTGCGGCGCCGGCGCCGCCCGGGGCCGGCGAATGGGTACCCGACCGTTACCCGTCCGCGACCCGGCGTCAGCCTGATGGTCGGAGCCGCTCCGGATAATCGCACCAAGATGACCGTACAACCCTCTCTCTTCAGCAGCTCCGACCCCCCCCACCGGCGGCGCCTCGTCCGCGACGGCTTCCGGGACAGCGAGCCCAACCCCGTCGACCACTTCGCGCTGCGCTCTGGAGAGATGTACCGGATCTCCTACTCGGTCGGTGGGCCGAGCCAGCGCCGGGTCACCCGGAGCGTCGCCATCTACGGGGGTCAGACCCAGCGGCGGGTCTGGAGCGGCGACGTCCTGCCCTGTCTGGACTTCGCGCTGCCCCAGGGCCGGACCCTCTCGCTGCTCACCAACCAGCTGGTGGACGCCCGCCCCGCCGAGCTCAACGAGCGCGGCCAGTGGGTTCTCCAGCAGCCGGAGGGTCACCGCCGCCGGGCTCCGCGACGCCATCACACCGGCGTCGGCTGAGCCTGCTGGGGGGGCGCACCGCGGGGTCGCGCCCGGCCCCGGCCGACGGTCACGGCGCCGCACCACGGAGGTTGTGCAGCCGCCCGCCGAGTGAATGCGGTCAGCCCTGGCCGGTGGAGGGCTGGGTGCCGTTGAGCTCGCCGGGGAGCTCCTGGGCCTTGGCCAGGCGCTCGTTGAGGCCCCGCCGCTCGAAGCGGTAGCCGATCCCCGGGACCGCGTGGATGTAGGTCGGACGTGGACCCTCGGGCTCGATCTTGCGGCGCAGCCGGTAGACGTGGGCGTCGACGGAGCGCAGGTCCAGGTCCGCCCCCTGGCCCCACACCTTCTGGATCATCTCGGAACGCGAGATGACCCGGCCGGGGGAGGCGGAGAGCAGCGCCAGCAGGTCGAACTCGGTCGGGGTCAGGGTCACCGGCTTGCCGTCGCGGAGCACCTCGTGGCGCCCGACGTCGACGATCAGGCCGGGGAACTTGAGCCGCCCGGGCCGGACCTGGGACTGCGTGGTCCGCTGGCGGCGGAGCTTGGCGTTGATCCGGGCGGCGAGCTCCCGGACCTCGAACGGCTTGATGATGTAGTCGTCGGCTCCGATCTCCAGGCCGACCACCACGTCGACCGGGTCCGAGCTGGCCGAGACCATCACGATCGGGACCTCGACCCCCGACGAGCGCAGCCGCCGGCAGACGTCGAAGCCGGTGAGCCCGGGCAGGCTCAGGTCCAGGATGATCAGGTCGATGTCGCTCGACTCGGCGAGGCGGACACCGTCGAGGCCATCCTCGGCGAACTGAATGGTGAACCCGTGCTGCTGGCCGAGGACGGTGAGGATGTCGTGCATCGACGGGTCGTCGTCGACCACCAGCACGGTGGCCTCGGTGATCCCGGGGCGGCCGCCGAGCGGTGCCGCCGGGTTGAGAATGCTGTAGTCCGTGAAGGGGCTCATCCTGCGGTTCCCTGGATTGGCCTCCGCGCTCCAACGCCGTGTGCTCGCCACGACGCTACCACCGGGATCGCGGCGGTTCGGATTCGGTTACCCGAGTGTTGCGAGCCTTTACCGGGCCGAGATGGGCGGAGGCGGCGCGGCGCTGCCGGGGCGGGCCACACGGCGGCTAGAGCGTCCCCGGCAGGGCGACCACGAAGGTGTTGCCGCGAACCCGGGTGTTGTCGATCCAGATCTTCCCGCCCATCCGCTCCACCAGCTGGCGGGCGAGATAGAGGCCGACGCCGAAGCCGCCCCGCTGCCGGAGCAGCGGCGACTCCACCTGGTAGAAGGAGGCGAAGACGCGGTCGGCCTCGGCCTCGGGGATGCGCCGGCCGTGGTCCTGGACGCCGATCAGGACGTAGGGGCCGTCGCGCCGGGTGGCGATGGTCACCGGCTCGGACTCGGGGGAGAACTTGAGGGCGTTGTCGATCAGGCACGCGAGGGTGAGCGCGAGCCGCTCGGAGTCGGCCATCGCCCGGGTGGCGTCGGGGGCGACGTTGACCGCGAAGCGGCTGCGGTCGGCGGACTCGATGAATCGGGCGATGGTGTCGCCGATCACCCGCTCGAGCTCGCAGGCGGCGGTCTTGAGGCGGATCTCGCCGGACTCCAGCTGAGCGATGGCGAGCAGGTTGTCGGTCAGGCGGGCCAGGTGCTCGGACTCGGCGCGCAGCTCGCGGATCCCCTCGTCGCGCGCGCTGGCCGGGAGCCGGTCGCCGGCGTCCTGCATCAGGGTGACCCACGCCTTGATCTTGGTGAGCGGCGTGCGCAGCTCGTGGGACGCCAGCATCATGAAGTCGCTCTTGATCCGGTCGACCTCGCGCAGCTCGTTGAAGGCTACCGCCTCCAGCTCGTAGGTGTGGGTGAGCTGGCGGGCGCGGCTCTGGACCATCTCGCGGGCCAGCAGCCCGCTGATCAGGGCGATGACGACGAAGAGGAAGAGGCGCTCGGCGAACAGGTTGGCGGTGGGGGCGTCCAGGCGGCCGCCGTCCAGGAACCCGATGCCGAGGTAGATCAGGGCGATGGTCGCTGCGCAGAACAGGCTCCCGCTCAGCCCGAAACGGAGGCTGCTGGCGATGATCACCAGGTAGAAGACAAGTCCGAGCTGGGAGTTGAAGCCGCCGGTGAGGTACACGAGACCGCTGGCGATCACGATGTCGAGCCCCAGCATGGCGTACTGTAGCCGCCGGGTCGGGATCCGATTGACGAGTAGCGCGAGGGTCGTGACCAGGGTGAAGATGGCCCAGATGGCAAGCAGGAGGTCGACCTCGGGCCGGTTCTGGGTGGTCTCGCCGGGGAAGTTGACGCTCACCGCGGCGAAGATCAGGACGATCCATCGGGCCAGCTCGATGACCCTCTCCACCCCCGCGCGCCGGTCGCGATCGAGGACGGTCGGGAGGTCAGGGATGGTACGGGGCGGGGTGCCGTCGCTCGACGCGGCGGGAGGGCGCGCGACGGCGATGTTCTCTGCAACCTCCGGGGTCACACTCATCGAGGTGCACCGATCCTCCGGCTCACGCCGATGAGCCTACTGTCGAGTTCGGGCGGAGGCACCAGCGCTTCCGGTAACGATGCGGCATCGCCCCGCGTTACACGTGGCCGGGAGGTGCCGCCGGCTTCCTTCCTCACCGCGCTGCGCCACCTCGAGGTGGATCGCTCTGCGGCCGCGGTCGCCTTCGAGCGGCTGCTGGCCACCGAGGCGTCTCCTGCCTGGCGGGCGCTGGCACTGCTGGGGCGGGGCCTCTGCGAGGAGCTGAGCGGCGCCCGGGCCGCGGCGCGCAGCAGCGTTCGCGCCGCCCTCCAGCAGTGGGCCGCGACCGACCCCGGGGCCTGCGCGGTGGCGGTGGCCGCGCTCGGGCGGAGCGTCGCGTCCGAGCTGGACGCCGCCCTGGGGATCGCCTTCCTGGAGGCGGCACAGCGGCTCTCGGGCGGCAGCCCGCCGGAGATCCTCGGCGCCGTGTCGCTGGAGCTGGGATCGGCCGCGGCCGAGAACGGGGAGGCGAGTACCGCCGTCGCCCACTGGGAGCGGGCGCTGGAGTGCGGAGATCCGGGCATCCGAGCGGCCGCCGCCGCCAACCTGGGACGGCTGGCCGCCGCCCGCGGGGACGGCGCCACCGCCATGAGGTTCCTGGATCGCGGACTGGCGGTGAGCGACGGTCCCCACGTCCGGGTGGTGGCCGACGGCCTGGTCGCCCTCGCCTCCCAGGCCGCCGCCACGGGACGCTGGGAGGAGGCCGAGGCCGGTCTCCGGCGCGCCCTCACCCTCCGCCGGGCCGGCCACGACGGCCACGGCGTCGCCGAGATCCTCCACGACCTCGGGGTCGCGAGCTGGCGGCGGGGGCAGGTCGCAGCCGCCACCCGCTACCTGGAGGAGTGCCGTGCCGGCGCCGAGGAGGCCGGCGACGAGGCCCTGCGCGGCGCTGCGCTGCGTGCCCTGGCCGCAGTGGCCCTGGAGGGCGGGCGGCTGGTGGTCGCCCTGGCGTATGCGCAGGAGGCGGCGGTCGCCGCCCAGGATCCCGACGACCGCCGCTTGGTCGCGAGCGTCCTGCGCGAGATCGGTGACGAGGCGCGCCGCCAGGGCTCGGCGTCGGTGAGCGGGGAGGCCTTCCGAGGCGCCGCCCGGATCCTCGCCGGCCCGAGCTGAGAGGGCGCGGGACGACCCTCGACGGTCCCGACGCACCCATCCTCGGCGGTGCGGGTGTCGACTGCCGCCGGCAGGCGGAGGCGTCCGTCAGCAGGCGGGGGCGTTCGACGGTGGCGGGGGGATCCCGGTCGGAGGCGCCCCGCCCGCCGACATCACGACCCGGGCGCTCGGGGCCTCGTAGCAGTTGACCGTCCAGCCCAGCTCCTGCAGCGCGGAGACGTCGGCGCCGCTCGCGCTCAGGACGGCGTGGCGGATACCGTATCGGGCGAGAAGTCCCTGCCAGTTCCCGGAAACGGTGGCGATGTCGATGTAGTCGGTGAGCGGGCCGGTCCCGAAGATGCCGATCTCGTCGTAGACCAAGACCACCCGGCCCGTGGGGAAGCGATAGGCGAGATAGCCGCCGTCGGCGTCGGAGCTGAGCAGGCGCTGGCCCGGGAAGTGGATGGCGACGTAGTCGGCGGCGGTCTCGGGCTCGTGGGTCCGCTCGAACTGAGCCGCCGCCGTGGCCGAGGTCTGGGGCAGCATCACCGCGATGGAGGCGGCGCTCACCGCCAGCGCGGCGATCACGGCGAGCCCCAGCGGACGCCGGGCTCCGAGGCGCAGCCGCAGGCGCAGCGGAGCCCTCGCGGCCCACGCCGCCTGACCGTACTCGGCCAGCTGGGGGATCAGCACCACGGCCAGGAGGCTGACGTTGCGCACCGCCTGCAGGGTGAAGAGGAAGGCGGCGGTGGCGAGCACGAGCTCGGGGACGCGCGGCCGGCGGCCGATCAGCCAGAGGCCGACCAGCAGTGCCGGGAGCACCTCGATGAGCCGGGTCAGGGCGTCGTGGAAGTTGGGCGACTGCCATTCCGAGACCAGCTGGGAGAGGATGGGGTTGCCGAGCGTCTCGGCGATGTAGCCGTAGATGCCCGGCCCCGCCGGGTTGACCAGGGTGAGCGCGGCCGCGGCCAGCGCCGCGATGGCGAGCGGCCGGCGCCGGACCCCCGGCGTGAGCGGAACCGGCCGGAAGGCCGCCCAGAGCAGGACCAGCGCCACGGCGCCCGCGACCAGGCCGAGCAGCACCGCGACGGCGGCGGCGCCCACACCGATCACGGCGAGGAAGAGGTTGTCCGGAAGCGGTGCGGTGCGGCCCCGGGAGGGGCGGTGGATGACCAGGGTGAAGGCGAGCACACCGAGGCCGGCGATGAAGCCGGAGTGGAGATTGGCCCAGAGCAGGAACATGGGCGGCAGCAGCCACACCACCCACCGGTTCCCCTCGCGCCAGCGCACCACGATCAGCAGCGTGAGCGCGACCCCGAGTGCGCTCACCGTCTCGGCGCGGACCCCCATCGCCATGCCCGCCATCAGCCCTCCGAGGAGCATGGCGGCCGCCGCCCAGCCCCGGGAGATGCGGGCGCTGCGGGGGACGGAGAGCGCCGCCACCAGGAGCGCCAGGCTCCCCACCAGGCCCAGGACCAGCGAGGCGAGACCGTCGCCGCCCAGCCGGACCAGGGTGGCGAGCAGCACCTCGTAGAGCCACTGCTGCTCCACCCAGGGATGCTGGGTCGCCACGAAGCTGAAGGGCTCCGTTGCGGGGATGCCGTTGCTCAGGATCAGGCGCCCCAGGGCGATATGCCACCACTCGTCGCCGTAGCGGAAGAGCTGGACCGTGAAGGGCAGGGTGATGCAGAACCCGGTGGCGAGCCAGGCCACCGCGGCGACGCGCGATCGGCCCTCCTGTGCGTTCTCCGGCGGGGGCCCCGGATCGGGTGTGGCCGGCACGGCCGTGGCCTCGGTCACGACGATCCCTCGCCCTGGGCGGCCAGCTGGGCACAGCTGCCGGTCGGCTCCGGCTGGGGTGGAAGGTGCAGCGACGCCAGCTCACTGCGCAGGACGAATGCCTGGTTGTGGGGATCGCTGTACACCATCACCCAGTTCGGGCTCTCCTGGAGCACGTGGTCGAGGGCGGTGCCGGTGTCGAAGAGGACGACCTGGGTGCCGTAGTCCTCCAGCGTGGACTGCCAGCCGGGCACCACGTCGCTGATGTCCGCGTAGGTGTAGAGGAGCTTGTCGCCCATCAGGGCGGCGTCGCCGAAGATGAAGATCTTGTCCCCGGTGCCGGCGAGACTGAAGGCCAGGTAGCCTCCCTCTCCGTACTGGTTGAAGATGCGCAGCCCGTGGGGCGCCTCGCGCAGCCAGGCGCTGGCGCAGACGGGGTAGGTCCGCGCGTAGCTGAGCGCGGTGGGGGTGGTCGCCATCGCCGGGACGAGCCGCAGCCCCACCCAGCCTCCCAGTAGGACGGCGGTCATCAGCGCCAGGGCGGTGACCCTCACCCGCAGCGACGGCAACCGCGGCGGCCTCACGCGACCGGCCGTCGTCCGGAGCCGGTCGAGGAGGTGGCTCAGCTGCTCGATCCAGGTGGGGGTCGAGGCGGCCACGAAGATGGCGACGTTGCGCACCGACTCGAAGGCCAGCGCGGTGGTCAGCGCCACCAGCGCGGCGTCGCGGGCGCGGATCCTCCGGTTGGCGACCAGGAAGCCGAGCAGGCTGACCAGCATCACGGCGAAGCCGCGCACCTCCAGCTGGTGGAAGTCGGGCGACTGCCACTCGAGGATCAGCGCCTGCTGGGCGGGTGAGGCGAGGGTCTCAGCGGCATAGAGAAGGATCCCCGGTCCGTTGGGGTTGATCATCGACACCAGGGTGCAGAGCACGGTGACCACGGCGACGGTGGCGATCCGCCGGCGCGGGGCCGGGTCGGGGAGCTCGAGGCGCAGTCCCGCCGCCTCGGCCACCACGATCACCGCCAGGAAGACCAGTCCGACCACGAAGCCGCCATGCAGGTTGCTCCAGAGCAGGAAGATGGGGAGGAGCAGCCAGATGGCCCGGCCTCCGCGCATCAGGTACCGCTCGACGAGCAGCAGCAGCAGGCAGCTGAAGGTGAAGTCGACCATCTGGTCGCGTGGTCCCCAGATCGGATTCGCCGCCAGGGCGGCGACGATCAGGCCGACCCCGAGGGCGAGCCGGTTGCGGGTGTGCAGGCGGGATCGCAGCAGGATGAACACGACCCCGAACCACGTGAGCAGGCTGAGCACCGGCACGATCGCGCCCAGTCCGCCGATGTCGTAGAGGGCGGCGATGATGATCTCGAAGAGCCACTCGTGCATGGTCCAGTGGTGGCTGGACACGGTGTAGGTGTAGGGATCGTGTCCGAGCAGCTGGAGATGGTTGGCGATCAGCAGCTGGCCGGTGCGCAGGTGCCACCAGAAGTCGGGGTCGGTGATCGCCGAGGTCACGGCGATGCCGGTGATCAGGAGGGCGGCGACCAGGAGCATCCCCCCCGGGGTGCTCAGCTCGTCGAAGCGGTCGCGCAGACGGTGAGGGGGCGGGGGGGCGGCGGCCGGCTCACCGGCATCGCCCGAGGCGCCCGCGGGCACGACCGAGTCCGGACCGTGCACCGTCGGCTCCAGCCCCCGCTCGCCCGGATCAGTGCCGAGCCGGTCCGTCAGCCGCCGAGATCGAGGCTGCGGAGCGCGCGCCGGCAAGGCGGGACGGGTGGGCGCTGGGGAGCGGGCGTGCGACCAGCCCCTCCAGGACGGCCACCAGCTGGCGCGGGTTGAACGGCTTGTTCATGAACTCGATCCCGCCCAGCTCCATGACCTTCTGGATGTCCTCGTCGAAGACCCGGGCGGTGAGCAGGATGATGGGGACGGTCGCGAAGCGGCGGTCGGCCCGCAGCTCACGGCAGACGGTGAGGCCCGAGATGCGGGGCATCATGACATCGACCACCAGCGCGTCGGGCGGCCAGTTGTCGACCGCGGCCAGCGCGTCGGCCCCGTCGTTGACAGTCAGGACGTCATAGCCCTGGCTGCTGAGGAGCATGTCGATGAGGCGGCGGAGCGCTGGGTCATCCTCGGCAACGAGGATGCGCGTCGGCTCCGACGTCTCGCCCATCGCTCTCGACCTCTTGTGGTGCAGCCGTCTCGACACCAGCCGGCGTCGGTAAGGAGAACGGCGGTGACCGTGAGCCGGTTATACGCTCGGGGTGTAAAGCGGGGGTTACGGCGCAACCGGCTTGTCACAGACCCGATGTGCGGCCTTCCCCCCGGGTCGTCGCTGACCACCGGCCCGTCACCGCGCGCGTTCCCGGCCACCGCTGTTCGGAGCAATCGCGCCGGCCCTGCAAACGCCCTCCAGGGTCCCCCGTCGCCCCCTTCCCGGCGCCCTTTCGCGGGGTGGTTCGTGACGAACAGTTCGTGACGAAGCATCGGTTGGGACGGGCTTCGCCGGCGGTCCTCGCCGGCCCGGGCGGTTCGGGTCGTGGAAGCTGCCGGCCGGAGAGGCCGCGGCGGCGCCGCTCGTCGAGCCGGTGCCCGCCGGCGGGGGCCGGGTCCGCGGGTCACGCGGTGGGCGCGTCATTGTCACGGCCGCGCGTCAGTCGCTATCGGAGGCCGCCGCTATCATGGCCGCGCAGTGATTCGCGCGCCTCTGCTCGTATGACCGTGGCCGCAGAAGCGGGCCGGCCGGTCAATCCGTCCGCGATCTCCGGCATCCGGTTCCTGATCACCAAGCGGATCGAGGACCTCGAGGCGGTGGCATTGCGCCTGGAGGCCCGCCAGGCCGACTCGGTGGTGCGCCGCGACCAGCTGCGCGACCGGCTCGAGGAGGCCGAGGTCGCTTGGAGCCACGTGCTCAAGAACTTCGAGCGCTTTGCCGTGGAGGACATCGACACCCAGTTCCGCCTGGTCTCCTCGACGCGCGCGGACCTCGCCTCGCTCGAGGAGCGCACCCGGGACACCGCCTCGCGGCTCACCGACATCCATCACGAGCAGGAGGTCCTCCGCCAGGTCTATCGGAGTCTCGATGACCTGGCCGCCACCGCCTCGCCGTCCCAGGCCGGGGGCGGTGCCCGGCTGCGCAACACCTCCCGCCAGGTCTTCCAGATCATCGAGGAAGAGCGCATGCGGATCGCCCGCGACATGCACGACGGTCCCGCCCAGTCGATGGCCAACCTGGTGCTGCAGGCCGAGATCCTGGAGCGGCTGATCAGCCGCGATCCGCAGCTGGTCGTCAACGAGCTGGCCGACTTCAAGGACGGGGTGCGCGGGGTGCTGGACGAGACCCGGCGTCTGATCTTCGACCTGCGGCCCATGACTCTCGACGACCTCGGTCTGGTGCCCACGCTGCGTAAGTTCACCAAGGACTTCGAGCTCGGTGGGCTCACCACCAGCCTGCGGGTGATCGGCGAGGAGACCCGTCTTCCCGGCGCGCTGGAGCCGACCCTCTTCCGGATCATCCAGGAGGCAATGAACAACGCTCGGAAGCACTCCCGGGCCAAGAGCATCGAGGTCGTGGTCGGATTCCAGCCCCACGCCGTGTCGGCGATCGTGCGTGACGACGGGGTCGGCTTCGACGTCGCCGCCGCCGAGGGGCGGCTGGACTCGGGGCGGCACCTGGGCATGATCTCGATGCGCGAGCGCGCCGAGCTGGAGAAGGGACGTCTCGAGATCCGCTCGCAGATCGGCAAGGGCACGGAGGTCCGGGTGACCTTCGAGCACTAGCAGGGTGCTCGAGAAACCCCGACTCTCCGGCCCCCCCATCGCCTGGGACGGGGCCCGGCGTTGGAGCTCCGCCACTCCGCCCCCGGACGTTAAGACGGGCATATGCCCCCGATTGAGACAATGGACACGTGCGGTTCCGTGCCCTGGCATGCGATTACGATGGGACCATTGCCACCGACGGCGTGGTGGCGCCTTCCACCCTGGAGGCCCTGGAGCGGGTGCGGCGGAGCGGGCGGCTGCTGCTCCTGGTCACGGGGCGCACCGAGCCCCAGCTGGAGGACGTCTTCCGGCGCTGGGACCTCTTCGACCGGATCGTGCTGGAGAACGGCGCGCTACTGCTCGACCCGGCCGCCGGAGCCGATCGCCTGCTCTGCGCGCCCGTCTCCAGCCGTCTGCTGGCCGCCCTGAGCCGGCGTGGCGTCGACCCTTTGGCCGTGGGCCGCGCCGTCTGCGCCACCCAGGTCCGGCACCTGGACGCCGTGCGCGAGGCGGCTCTGGACTCCGGCCTCCCCCTCGACGTGGTCATCAACCGGGGCGGGGTGGTGGTGCTGCCGGCGGGGGTCAGCAAGGCCTCGGGCCTGCGCACCGCCCTGCGCGAGCTCGGTGAGCCGGCCTCGGCCTGCGTCGCCGTCGGCGATGCCGAGAACGACCTGCCCATGCTGGTCGCCGCCGGCTGCGGGGTGGCGGTTGCCAACGCCCTCGACGAGCTCAAGGCGGTCGCCGATGTGGTCATGTCGAAGCCGAACGGCTCCGGCATCGCGGAGCTGGCCGGCCGGCTGGTCGCCGACGACCTGGCCGGGTTCGCCGCGGAACCGGGCAGGGCCGGGGCCGGAATCCGCCGCTGACCCCCGGCGCGGTGGTGCCCGGCATCAAGGAATCGGATCAGGCGCGTCGCTGAGCCGTGACCGCCGGGGTATCGGGCTGTAACCGGGGCGGCTCGATGATGCAGGGGCCCGGACGCGCCGAGTGCTCGGGTTCCCCCCAGCCCTCCCTTCCCAAGGGCCGCCGGCGACGCAGAGTCGCCGGCGGCCCCTTCTTTTTGCGCCGGGAGCCGGGACGTGCGGCGCACCCGGCCCGATACGGTTCCGTTGCACCGAGAGTGGGAGGGGCCGGGGCGGCTTATCGTTGCTCCTGATGACACCTGACCTGCTCGCCTCGCTCAACGTGATCTCGGCCGGAGTTGCGCCCGCCATCGCCGGGCTGGCGGCGTGCCTCCTCCTCTACCTCGCCTACAAGCTCTTCTACCGGCCGGATTTCGGGATGCCGGTGCGGCGGCGCCTACTGACCCGGGGTCTCCGGGTGCGCCGCAACCAGTTCGCCGACGTGCCCCTCTGGTGGACCGACCTCCAGGTTCAGCGTGCCATCAGCGTCCACTGGAAGTGGAGCCTGCGCGAGACGGTGACCCGGCCCGCCGACATGGCGCGGCCGGAACCGGAGCGGAGCGTGGCGGCGGACGGGACTCCGGTCGCCAACTGGCGCCGGATCGCGAGGTAGAGGGCGGCGGCTCAGCCGCCGCGGTGAGGGGGGCTTGCGCCCCCCTCCTCGTCACGCGGTTTCGGCGTCTCCGGCGATGAGCGGCGCCGTCTCGGCCAGGGCGGCGGCCAGCTCGGCCCCGTCCGTCCCGACCTCGCCGTCGGGGGTGACGACGCTGGCGTCACCGTCCTCCTCGTAGAGGCGGACGGCCTCCTCGCGGAGCTTCTGGTAGTAGTCGAGGCCGGTCCCGGCGGGGATCAGCTTGCCGATGATGACGTTCTCCTTGAGACCGCGGAGCCGGTCGATCTTGCCCGAGATGGCGGCCTCGGTGAGCACCCGGGTGGTCTCCTGGAAGGAGGCGGCGGAGAGCCAGGACGCGGTGTTGAGAGCGGCCTTGATCAGGCCGAGCAGCACAGTCTGGGCGATGGACGGCTCGCCACCCTCGCTCAGCGCCTTGGCGTTGGCCTCCTCGAACTCGAACTGGGAGACGATCTCGCCCGGGAGCAGGTCGGTGTCGCCGGAGGCGTCCACGCGGACCTTGCGCATCATCTGCCGGACGATCACCTCGATGTGCTTGTCGTTGATGTCGACGCCCTGGTTGCGGTAGACGGACTGGACCTCGTGGACCAGGTAGTTCTGGACGTCGTCCCGGCCCCGCACCAGGAGCAGCTCCTGGGGGCTGATCGAGCCCTTGGTGATCCGGTCACCGGCCTGGATGCGGTCGCCGTCGCGGACCACCAGCTCGGACGATGCCGGCACCGCGTACTCGCGGGCCTCCTCGTCGGTGGCTCGCACGGTCACATCCGACTTGCCGACCCGGACCACGCCCGCGTACTTGCTGCGGATCGAGATCTCGCTGCCGTGCTCGTCGTTGCCCCGGATCAGCTCGGTCCCCTCGATGACCGCCTGCCCGTCCTCGACCATCACCGAGTGCCGGGCCGGCACCGGGTAGACCGAGTCGAACACGTCGCGGGAGAAGATCTTGACCTTGAGGGACTTGCTGTCCCCGCGGATCAGCTCGACCTCGCCGTCGATCTCACCGATCAGCGCCTTGCCCTTGGGGACGCGGGCCTCGAAGAGCTCCTCCACCCGGGGCAGACCCTGGGTGATGTCGGCGCCGCCGGTGGCCACGCCGCCGGTGTGGAAGGTGCGCATGGTGAGCTGCGTGCCCGGCTCGCCGATCGACTGGGCGGCGATCACGCCCACCGCCTCGCCGATCTCGACCATCCGGCCGGTGGCCAGGTTGCGGCCGTAGCAGGCACGGCAGACGCCCTCGCGGGCCTTGCAGGTCATGATGCTGCGCACCTTGACCCGGGTCACCCGCTCGCGCTCAGTGAAGATGCGGCGGGCGTTCTCGTCGCTGATCTCCTCGCCAGTGGGAACCAGCAGCTCGTCGCCGATCAGGATGTCGGCGGCGGCGATCCGGCCCGCGTAGCGCTCGATGACCCGCTCCTTGAGCTCATCGTCCTCCAGGTCGACCCAGATCCCGGCGGTGGTCTCGCAGTCCTCGATGCGCACGATCACGTCCTGGGCGACGTCGACCAGACGTCGGGTCAGGTAACCCGAGTCGGCGGTGCGCAGCGCGGTGTCGGCCAGACCCTTGCGGGCTCCGTGGGTGGAGATGAAGTACTCGAGGACGGTCAGGCCCTCGGAGAAGTTGGCCTTGATCGGCAGGTCGATGATCCGGCCGGTGGGGTCGGCCATCAGCCCGCGCATGCCGGCCAGCTGGCGGATCTGCTGGGTCGAGCCGCGGGCCCCGGACTGGGACATCATGAGCACTGAGTGGAACTTGTCGAAGGACGACATGGTCACCTTGGTGACGTCGTCGGTCGCCTTGGTCCAGATCTCGACCGTCTTGAGGTAGCGCTCGTCATCGGTGATCAGGCCGCGCCGGTACTGGAGGTCGATCTCCTCGACGGCCGCCTCGGCGTCGGCGATGATGGGAGCCTTGCCGGCCGGGGTCTTGATGTCCATGGCGGCGATGGTCACGCCGGCGCGGGTGGCGTAGTGGAAGCCCAGCTTCTTGATGCTGTTGACGATCACCGCGGTGCGCCCCGACCCGTAGAGGTCGTAGCACTCCTTGACGATCTGGGCCAGCTTCCGCTGGTCCATGGTCTCGTTGCGGAAGACCATGCAGGGGAGGTCGCTCTCGGTGGCCGGCTCGCCCAGCGGGAGCACCTCGTTGAAGATGAGCCGGCCGACCGTGGTCACCACCAGCTCGGTGCCGGTGGGCTCCTCCTCATCGCGCCGGCGGGCCACCAGGATCCGCTTGGGCATCCGGACCCGGGCGTAGTGGTGGAGGAAGATCTGGCCGTGCTCGTAGGCGATCCGCGCCTCCTCGGCGTCGGTGAAGGTGTGCAGGCGCTGGATCACCTCGGGGTCGCGGGGACGGTCCTGACCCTCCTGGGTCAGATAGTAGGAGCCCAGCACGATGTCCTGGCTGGGCGCCACCACGGGGCGGCCGTCGGAGGCGCTCAGGATGTTGTTGGACGACATCATGAGGTTGCGGGCCTCGGCGATCGCGCCGCTGAAGAGCGGCACGTGCACGGCCATCTGGTCGCCGTCGAAGTCGGCGTTGAACGCCTTGCAGACCGAGGGATGGATCTGGATCGCCTGGCCCTCGACCAGCACCGGCATGAAGGCCTGGATGCCCAGCCGGTGCAGGGTGGGAGCGCGGTTGAGGAGCACCGGGTGCTCCTTGATGACCTGGTCGAGGACGTCCCAGACCTCGGGGCGCACGCGCTCCACCATCCGCTTGGCGCTCTTGATGTTCTGGGTGTAGTTCTGCGATACGAGCTCGCGCATCACGAAGGGCTTGAACAGCTCCAGGGCCATCTTCTTGGGCAGGCCGCACTCGTGGAGCCGCAGCTCGGGACCGACCACGATCACCGAGCGGCCGCTGTAGTCGACGCGCTTGCCGAGCAGGTTCTGCCGGAACCGGCCCTGCTTGCCCTTGAGCATGTCGGAGAGGGACTTGAGCTTGCGGTTGCCGGTCCCGGTGATGGCGCGGCCGCGGCGGCCGTTGTCGATCAGGGCGTCGACCGCCTCCTGGAGCATCCGCTTCTCGTTGCGCACGATGATCTCGGGGGCGCCCAGCTCGAGCAGCCTCTTCAGCCGGTTGTTGCGGTTGATCACCCGGCGATAGAGGTCGTTGAGGTCGCTGGTGGCAAACCGGCCGCCGTCGAGCTGGACCATCGGCCGCAGCTCCGGCGGGATGACCGGCAGCACGTCGAGGATCATCCAGGTGGGGCTGGTCGACGACTTGCGGAAGGCCTCGACCACGCGCAGCCGCTTGATCGCCTTCTGGCGGCGCTGGCCGCTCGTCGACTTGGACTCCTCGCGGAGCTGCAGCGACTCCTGGGCCAGGTCGATCTGGTTGAGCAGCTCGCGCACCGCCTGGGCGCCGGTGCCCGCCTTGAAGACCTTGCCGAACTTGTCGATGTGCTCGCGGTACTGGGTGTCGGTGAGCAGCTCGCGGGGGGCGAGCGTCTCGAGCTGCTGCCGGCTGGTCTCGATCTCCTGACGGAGGGTCTCCAGCTCTCCGCTGCCGGCGTGGGCCGCCTCGGCCCGCGCCCCCTCGGCGTCGGCGCGCCACTGGGCGATCTCGGCGGCGGCCGCATCGTGGGTGGCCTGGACCTGGCGGGAGAGCTCGTCCTCGAGCGCCTCGCGGCGCTGGGTGAGCCGATCCTGCACCAGCATGGCCGCCTCCTCGTCGAGCACGCGACCCTTCTCCAGGACGACCTCGTCCTCGACGCCGTCGCCGAGAATGAAGCGGGCGGGCGCCTTCTTGCCCGTGAGCTGCTGGATCCGCTCGTCGAGGTCGGCGGCGGACTGCTCCAGGGCGGCGACCCGCTGCTGGCGTGTGGCCTCGAGCTCGGCAACGTGCTCGGCGGCCTGGGCCTCGCGGGCGGCGATCCGCTCGGGCAGGTCGGAGCTGCCGCCGTCGCCGCGCAGCCGCTCGCGGAGCGCGATGATCCGCTCGTCGGTGTCCGGGTCGAGCTTGGCGAGCAGCTCCTGGCGGGCCTTCTCGTCCACCGAGATCACGATGTAGTTGGCGAAGTAGAGGACCTTCTCGAGGTTGCGCGGGCTCATGTCGAGGAGCAGGCCCATCCGCGACGGGATGCCCTTGAAGTACCAGACGTGAGAGACCGGGGAGGCCAGCTTGATGTGGCCCATCCGCTCCCGGCGCACCTTGCTCCGGGTCACCTCGACGCCGCACTTGTCGCAGATGATGCCCTTGTACCGGTAGCGCTTGTACTTCCCGCAGTGACACTCCCAGTCCTTGGTGGGGCCGAAGATCTTCTCGCAGAAGAGCCCGTCCCGCTCCGGCTTGAGGGTGCGGTAGTTGATGGTCTCCGGCTTGGTGACCTCGCCGTGCGACCAGGAGAGGATCATCTCGGGGCTGGCGATCGAGAGTCGGAGGGCGTCGAAGTTCTCGAGTTTCAGCATCACTGACCTTCAGTAGCTCGTGGGCAGGGGACGTCGGTCACCGCGGCGATCGCGGCGTGAGTTGCGGTGGTGAATCCGGTCGCGGTGGGGGAGGGGAGGGCGGGCGTGCACGGCGCATGCCTGCCGGAGACGTGGGGGTGCGTACCGAGCGAAGGCTCTGCGCAGGCGGCAGTTGCAATGCCGCCGAGCAGAGGCCGTGCAACGCCAGTCAGGGCGTTGCGACGGCCGGGCCGAAGCGAGGCACCACCACCGGGTCTCCGGTCGTGGCGCCGCTGCCGCTGAACGCTCAACGGCCGGCCTCGTCGACGTCGTCCCGCTCGTCTCGCTCGAGGTGGATCCCCAGGTCCAGCGGGATGTCGGGGATGTCCTCCTCGCCGAGGATGATCTGGTTCTCGTCCTCGGACTGGATCTCGACGCCGAGGGCCAATCCCTCCAGCTCCTTGACCAGCACCCGGAAGGACTCGGGGATACCGGCCTCCAGGGTGTTCTCGCCCTTGACGATGGCCTCGTAGGCCTTGACCCGGCCGACGATGTCGTCCGACTTGACGGTGAGGATCTCCTGGAGGATGTGGCTCGCGCCGTAGGCCTCCAGGGCCCAGACCTCCATCTCGCCGAAGCGCTGGCCGCCGAACTGGGCCTTGCCGCCCAGCGGCTGCTGGGTGACCAGGGAGTAGGGGCCGGTGCTCCGGGCGTGGATCTTGTCCTCGACCAGGTGGGCCAGCTTGAGCATGTAGATGTACCCGACGGTGATGTCGCGGTCGAAGAACTCGCCGGTGCGGCCGTCGCGGAGACGCACCTTGCCGGTGGGGGGCAGCCCGGCGCGTTCCAGCTCCTCCTCGATGCGGGCCTCGGAGGCGCCGTCGAAGACGGGCGAGGCCACCTTCACGCCCAGGGCCTGCGCCGCCCAGCCGAGGTGGGTTTCCAGGACCTGGCCGAGGTTCATCCGGCTGGGGACGCCCAGCGGGTTGAGCACGATCTCGACCGGGGTCCCATCGGGAAGGTAGGGCATGTCCTCGATGGGGAGGATGCGGGCGATGACCCCCTTGTTGCCGTGACGACCGGACATCTTGTCGCCCTGGGAGATCTTTCGCTTCTGGGCGACGTAGATCCGGATCAGCTCGTTGACCCCGGGGGGCAGCTCGTGACCCGACTCGCGGCTGAAGACCTTGACGTCGACCACCGTGCCCCGCTCCCCGTGGGGGACGCGGAGCGACGAGTCGCGGACCTCGCGGGCCTTCTCACCGAAGATGGCCCGGAGCAGGCGTTCCTCGGCGGAGAGCTCGGACTCCCCCTTGGGGGTGATCTTGCCGACCAGGATGTCGCCGGGCTGGACCTCGGCGCCGATGTAGATGATGCCCCGGTCGTTGAGGTTCTTCAGCGACTCCTCGGCGATGTTGGGAAGGTCGCGGGTGATGTCCTCGGGCCCGAGCTTGGTGTCGCGAGCCTCGATCTCGAACTCCTCGATGTGGATCGAGGTGTACTTGTCCTCGCGGACCACCGACTCGCTGATGAGGATGGCGTCCTCGAAGTTGTAGCCCTCCCACGGCATGAAGGCGACCAGCACGTTGCGCCCGAGGGCCAGCTCGCCGCTGTCGGTGGAGGGCCCGTCCGCCAGCACCGTGCCGGCCTCGACCCGCTGACCGGACTTGGCAGTGATCCGCTGCGAGAGGCAGGTGCCCTGGTTGCTGCGGACGAACTTGTGGATCCCGTACCAGATGTCGGGGCCGCCGTCGTCGGGCCGCACCAGGATGCCGATGCCGGCGTCCTGGCCGCTGCGCACCTTGACCACGGAGCGGTCGTCGTCCTGGGGCTCGGGCCAGGAGACACCGACCACCGTCCCCGTCCCCAGCGAGATCACCATCTCCCCCGAGTTGCGGGCGGCGTGCTCCTCCATCCCGGTGCCCACGACGGGCGACTCGGTGACCAGCAGGGGCACGGCCTGCTTCTGCATGTTCGAGCCCATCAGCGCCCGGTTGGCGTCGTCGTGCTCGAGGAACGGGATGAGAGCGGTCGCCACCGAGACGGTCTGCTTGGGCGAGACGTCCATGTAGTCGACCTCGCCGACCGGGAGCTCCTTGAACGTGTGCCGGCTCCGGCAGGCGGTGTGGGCGACGCTGAAGTGACCGGTCTTGTCAACCGGCGCGTTGGCCTGGGCAACCGTGTACTTGTCCTCCTCGTCGGCCGAGAGGAAGACGATCTCGTCGGAGACGAAGGGGACGATGCGGACCCGCTCGACGCCCTTCTGGGCGAGCCGCGCGACGTCCTCGCCGTCCAGCACCCGACCGGCGTGGAGGGAGTCGGCATCCTCCCGGAGGGTCTGGCCGGCGAGCAGCCGGCTCTCGCGCTGGTCGGTGGTCGACACGTCGCGGTAGACGCGGCGGAAGGGCGCCTCGATGAATCCGAACTCGTTGACGCGGGCGAAGGTGGCCAGGGATCCGATCAGCCCGATGTTGGGGCCCTCGGGGGTCTCGATCGGGCAGATCCGGCCATAGTGGCTGTAGTGGACGTCCCGGACGTCGAATCCGGCGCGCTCACGGGAGAGGCCCCCCGGCCCCAGCGCCGAGAGGCGGCGCTTGTGGGTCAGCTCGGCCAGCGGGTTGGTCTGATCCATGAACTGGGAGAGCTGGGACGATCCGAAGAACTCCTTGATCGCCGCCACCACCGGGCGCGCGTTGATCAGGCTCGCGGCTGTGACCGTCGCCGCATCGCAGATGGTCATCCGCTCCTTGATGATCCGCTCCATGCGGATCAGCCCCATCCGGAACTGGTTCTGGAGCAGCTCGCCGACCGCGCGCACCCGGCGGTTGCCGAGGTGGTCGATGTCGTCGGACTCGCCCATGCCGTTGTTGAGCGAGATCAGCTTGCGGACGATCGAGACGAAGTCCTGGTTGTCGAGGACCCGGCGCTCCTTGTCGAGGGCGCGCTCCCGGGCCTCGTCCTCGGGGATGCCCAGGTTCTTGTCCAGCTTGAAGCGTCCGACCTTGCTGAGGTCGAAGCGGCGGGGGTTGAAGAACAGCGAGCTGAGCAGGTTGCGGGCGTTCTCCACGGTGGGCGGGTCGCCGGGGCGGATCTTGCGGTACAGCTCGATCAGCGCCTCCTCGACGGAGGTGGTGGCGTCCTTGTCCAGGGTGGCCTGGATGTAGGCGTGCTCGGGGTCGTTGTCGACGTCCGCTAAGAAGGCGCGGATGTCGTCGTTGCCGGCGTAGCCGAGCGCCCGGACCAGGGTGGTCACCGGGACCTTGCGCTTGCGGTCGATCTTGACCGTGAGCACGTCCTTGTTGGAGGTCTCGATCTCCAGCCAGGCGCCCCGGTTGGGGATGAGCTTGGCGGCGAACAGCATCCGCCCGGTCACCCGGTCCTCGGAGCCGGTGAAGTAGACCCCGGGGGAGCGGACCAGCTGGCTGACCACCACCCGCTCGGTGCCGTTGACGATGAAGGTGCCCTGCGGGGTCATCATGGGGAAGTCGCCCATGAAGACCTCGGTCTCCTTGATCTCGCCGGCGTTCTCGCCGGTCTTGATGTGGAGGCGGGTGTTGATCCGCAGCGGCGCGCTGAAGGTCATGTCCCGCTGCCGGCACTCCTCCTCGTCGTACTTGGGGATCCCGAACTCGTAGTCCAGGAACCTCAGCTCGTAGTTCTTACCGGTGTAGTCCGTGATCGGGTTGATCTCGTCGAAGAGCTCGCGCAGCCCCTCCCTGCAGAACCATGAGAACGAATCCAACTGTGTCTGGATGAGGTTCCCCACCTCCAGCTTGTCGGCGATCTGACCATAACTGTGACGGCTGGAGGGTGTGGAAGCAGAAAGGACCATGTGCTAGAGTTCCCCTGACAAGCGGCTGCGAGCGGAAGCCGGCGATGACGGGCACAATCGGGTAGCATAGCAAAGCCGCCGCCGACCGCGATCGGTCAGCCGCGCCCGCGCGAGCGGATGTTCGTTTCGCCTGCCCAAGATGCCCAGGCGGCCAGTGTACCCGCAGGCGCGGGTCGTGAATCCATTCGTTGCCGCGCGCCTCCGGGGACGGGCCCGCACCGGGGCGGACCCGCGTGCGCAGCCCCCGGGGCCGGGCGGCGGCGCCGGCGGCCGGTGCCCGCGATGGGCGGTCCGGCGCCGGCGCCCCTTCCAGTGGTGGAGGCTAGCGGACCTCGGCGGTGGCGCCCGCCTCCTGCAGCTTGGCCTTGACCTGGTCGGCCTCCTCGCGGGGCACCGCCTCGCGGACCGGCTTGGGGGCGGCGTCCACCAGGTCCTTGGCCTCCTTGAGGCCGAGCCCGGTGATCTCGCGCACCGCCTTGATGACGTTGATCTTGGCGTCGCCGACGGCGGTCAGCACGACCGTGAACTCGGTCTGCTCCTCGACGGGTGCCGCCTCGGCGGCGGCGGAGGGGGCTGCGGCGACGGCCACCGGGGCGGCGGCCTTGATCCCGAGCTTCTCCTCCATCAGCTTCACGGCGTTGACGACGTCGAGGACGCTCCACGACGGCAGGGCGTCGACGAATTCCTCGGGGGTGATGGTTTTCGTGGCCATGGTTTGGCTCATCTCCTGGATTGAATCAATTGAGCTGTTCGAACGTGCACATCGGAACTCGCCGGGTCAGGCGGCCTCGAGCTTGGCCCGGTAGGCGTCGAGAGTGGCGGCGAGGTTGGAGACGATCGAGTTGAGGCCGGCCGCCAGCTGGGTGAGCGGCGCCTGGAGGGTGCCCGCCAGCTGGGCGAGGAGGACATCCCGCGGCGGCAGCTCGGCCAGGGCCTGGACGCCGCTCGCGTCGAGGACCTGGCCCTCGACGAAGCCGGCGATGAGCGGGAGGCGCCGGTTGACGCGGTGGTAGTCGCTGAGGACCTTGGCCGGCACCGACAGCTCCCCGAATCCGAGCGCCAGGCCGACCGGTCCGGAGAGGACCGTTCCCAGCTGCCCGATCCCCGCCCGCTCGGCGGCGCGGCGGGCCAGCGTGTTCTTGGTCACCTGGTAGTCGATGCCCTGGACGCGCAGCTGGGTGCGCAGTTCCTCGAGCTGCTTGACGGTCAGGCCCCGGTAGTCGGTGACGATCGCCGAGGTTGCCCGGCCGAGCTTCTCGGCGAGCTCGTCGACCCGCTCACGCTTGCGGGGACCGGCGCGTTCGGCCGCCTCCTCGGCGGTCGTGGCCTTGGGCATGGGTCGTGTCCTCCAGGGGTGCCGCGGCACCGCCCGATGAGAGCGGCGGACGGCGGGCGCCCGCGGGCGCCGGACCGGACGACCGACCCCACCTGCGCAGGGGATTGAGGGGTTGGCCCCCCGCCTGCGGTCTTGGGCGAGATGCGTGAGCGCCGTGATGGATCCGTGAGCCGCCGAGGATAGCAGAAGCCCGGCACCCGCTCACCCCGGCCGGGCGCCGCGGCCGCTCCTGGCACCATATGTAGAGGAGAGGCGCAAGGAGGGCCCGCGGTCATGCTTCTGGACGGACGTCGCGCGCTGGTCACCGGGGGATCGAGCGGCATCGGCAGGGCGACGGCGCTTCGCCTCGGGCAGGAGGGGGCGCGGGTCGCGGTCAACTACTTCTCGGAACGGGAGCGGGGAGACGCCGAGGCGGTGGCGGCCCAGATCGACCCGACCGGGGCGGCCGCCTACACCGTCCAGGCCGACGTGGGCGCCGAGGCCGACGTGGTCCGGATGGTGGGGGAGTGCGAGGAGCGCCTCGGCGGTCTCGACATCCTGGTCAACAACGCGGGCATCGAGAAGGAGGTGCCCACCCTGGAGATGCCCCTCGACCTCTGGGAGCAGATTCTGCGCACCAACCTCACCGGCGCCTTCCTCTGCCTGCGCGAGGCGGGCAAGCTGATGGCCGCCCAGAAGCGGGGGGTGATCGTCAACATGAGCTCGGTCCACGAGTTCATCCCCTGGCCCGGCTTCGCCCCGTACTGCGCCTCCAAGGGCGGGATGAAGCTGCTCACCCAGACCGTGGCCCGGGAGTGGGCCCCGCTTGGCATCCGGGTGCTCGCGATCGCGCCGGGCGCCATCGCCACCCCCATCAACTCGTTCGTCCTCGACGACGCCGAGGCCCGCCATCGGGTGGAGGGGGAGATCCCCCTGGGTCGCTTCGGCCAGCCCGAGGAGATCGCCGCCGCGGTCGCCTGGGCGGCCAGCGATCAGGCGGACTACGTGACCGGCACCACGCTGGTCGTCGACGGCGGGATGAGCACGTATCCCCGGTTCACCTGAGGGTGGGCCGGCCTCGACCGGGTCGCCCCCCACGGCTGGCCCGCCTCCTGTATCCTTTTCGCGAGAGCGCGCCGCCTTCGTGGCCACCTGGGACTGCGCAGGAGACCCCGGCGCCGGGAGGGACCCCGTTGCGATTCCGTCGTGCGCTACCCGTAGTCCCGGCAGCCGCCGTTGCCCTCCTCCTCGCCACCGCGGCGCCGGCCGGGGCGACCGTCAACGGTGCCGCGACCTTCAGCGAGACCGGCTCGCCCCAGTCGTTCACGGTCCCCTCCAACGTGGTGGGTGTCACCGTCGACCTGGCCGGCGCCGGCGGGGGAGCGGAATACAACAGCGAGGACGAGACGCAGGTCGCAGGCGGTCGCGGCGGCCTGACGGTGGCGGCTATCGCCACCACCCCGGGCTCGACCCTCGACGTCGTGGTCGGCAGCGCCGGCACCGACGGCAGCGAGGAGGACTCGACGGGCTACACCGTCGCCGGTGGCTACAACGGCGGTGGCGAAGGTTACGGCACCGAATACGAAGAGACGGACTGGTTCGCGAGCGGCGGGGGCGGCGGTGCCACCGAGCTCTTCGTCGGATCCTCCTCCACCCCAGCCCTGGTCGCCGGTGGCGGCGGTGGGGCGGGGGTCAGCACGGGCGACGGGGAGGCGGGGGCGAGCGGCGGCAACGGTGGGGGCGCGACCGGCGCCTCCTCCTATGACGGCTGCGCCAGCGGTGGAGTCGAGGGCACGCTGAGCGGCCCGGGCGCCGCCGGCAGCGACGACACCGGGGGCACCTGTACCGACGTGACATACGCAACGATGGGCGACGCGGGAGCCGCTACCGGCCCCGACGGCGGCGACGGTGCTCAGCCGTTCCTCGGTGGGGGCGGCGGTGGGGGCGGCGGATACTTCGGCGGCGGCGGGGGATCGGTCTCCGATAACGCCGACGGCAGCGGCGGCGGTGGCGGCAGCAGCTATGCGGGCAGCGGGCCGGGCGGCACGGAGCTGGGAGCCGGAGCTGCCGGTTCGACCGACGGCAGCGCCGGCATCTACTGGGTGACGGCTTCGACCGTCACGCCGGGCACGGATACGTTCACGGCCGTCGTTCCCGACGACGTGGGCGCCTCCCCCACGGAAACCTTCACGGTGGGCTCGACCACCCTCTGCGGTGACGTGCCCGTGGTGGACGGCACGGCCAGTTGCACGGCCTCCAACCTGCCGGTGGGGAGCGACGACGTCACGGCGACGCTGAGCACCGTCTTCGCCTCCAGCCTCAACGTGCCGGGGTCGGTCACCCTGGACGCCGCGAACGTCGGCGGCGGCGCTGGCAACGCCAGGCTCGATGCCCAAGGCGACCCCTGGGATGGCACCACCGAGGTCTTTGCCGTCACCGTCGCCGGGGTCCCGGTGCCGGAGAGCGGCGCCGGCGTGCCCGCCGGCGTGCCGCCCCTGGCCGCCTTCCTGATCCTGGTGGGCGCCGGCGGCATCCTGGCCACGAGGCGTCAGCGCCGGGCGAGCTGATCCGCGCCGCGGGCGTCGTGGCGGCCGAGGTCCGCTCTCCAGCCGGGGCGCATCCCCCTCGTCGCCGCGGTCTCAGCCTGACGGCGACGGGCCGGCGATCCGGGGCACGGCAGCCGACCAGCTGCGACCCCCGTCGGTCGTCCGGATCAGGTACGAGGGTCCGCCCTCCGGCGCGCCGAGGGCGGGCGCAGCCCAACCGGCCTCCGGCGTCAGGAAGTCGAGGCCGATGCCCACGTACGGGAAGGCGTTGAGACGGGTCCACGCGCTCCCGCCGTCCTGGGTGGCGTAGAGCTCGGATGCGCCCGCGAGGGAGTCCTCGTTGGTCACCACCCAGCCGTGATCGGAGTCGAGGAAGTCCGAGGCGACCGGCGACCCGCTGGGGGCGGCGCGCTGCTGCCAGGAGAGGCCGCCGTCGGTGGTGGCGAAGATGCTGGTGCTGAGCCCGCCACTCTCGGTCTGGTTCTGGGTGAGCAGGGCGCCGCCCTGCCCCGAGGTGAAGGTCGGCGGGAAGGATGTGCCCGCCGTGATCCCGGCGGGGAGGGGGGCGAGCGGCGCGGCGGCCCAGGTCGCCCCGGCGTCCTGGCTGACGTAGAGCGGCGGTGGCGCCGCCAGGCAGGTTCCGGTGATGAACCCCGTGGTGGCGCTGACGAAGGTGGCGGTGAGGTCGTCACAGCCCTCGGGGATCATCCCCGGGGAGCCGGCGCCGCCGCTGCCGGTCGCCGCCACCTGGCTCCAGCTCACGCCGCCGTTCTCGGTGCGGAAGAGGGCCGTGCCGGAAAGCCCGTCGGCCGCCTCCACCTCGCTGAACCACCCATGTTCGGAATCCGCGAAGTCCAGCGTGCCGCCGATGGCTGGGTTGAACCCCTCGAAGCTGAGGGTGCCCCCGGGGCTCCAGCTGGCCCCGCCATCCTGCGTGGTCCAGGCCTGGGCGGTGACGTTGCCGCTGGCGCCGCTGGGCACCGCAAGCGCGGAGGCGGTGTCGAGGCCGACGTACGCGACAGCCACCAGCTGGCCGGGCAGGGGCGCGGCCACCGTCCAGCCGGCCATCCCGCCGGTCGTATGGAGGACGGCGCCGTCCATTACCCGTCGTGCCCAGCCGGTGCTGGCGCTGAGCATGTGGAGGTCGCCGATGGCCTGCGCGGGCGGCACCGGGGGGATCGGCGCCGGCGTGGGAGTGCTGGGGGGGTGGGTCTGGGTGAGGAGGGCGACGGCGGTCGACCCCGCTGCGACGGCGAGGGCCAGGCCGAAGGTTCCGACCAGGGCGCCCCGTCGCCACCGCGGCGGGTGGGGGTGCCAACCGCCCCCCGGGCGGGCGGGCGCGCTCGGGTCCGGCCCCCCCGTCGCCCGCGAGGGCGTCGCGGAGCCGCCGCCGAGGTCGAGGTCGACCCCGCCCCCGCCTTCGAGAGGCCTCCAGGGCTCGGGGAGGCCGGCAACCGGCCCTGCCCGCGTGGGACCGAGCTGCCGCGCCCGGAGGTGGCGGGCAGGGTGGATGCTGGCGTCGTGGCTCGGGCTCCCGCCGGCCGGCGGGGAGGAGCCCGCCGGCGCGCCCGCCCCAGCGGCCTCGTCCCGCCCCTCGCCTTCCCCCTCATCCCCACGCATCACGGGTTCATGATCCCCGCCGATGACGCCGGGGCGAAGCGCCACGTTCGCCCAGCCCATGCGACCGCCTCGCGCCGGGACCGCCGCCTCGAGAGGCGGGGCCGTCCGAATTGACGCTCGAACCCCGGCACTGGTAGGATTCTCCTTCGCGCCCCTCAGGGCGAGCATGCGTCCACGCGCGCCCCGGAAGGGGCGCTGTTCAGTTCATACGGAGCTCTGTGCCCACCATCCAGCAGCTGGTCCGCAAGGGCCGGGTCCGGATCAACCGGAAGACCAAGGCTCCCGCGCTCAAGGGCTCGCCCCAGCGCCGCGGGGTCTGTGTGCGCGTCTACACGACCACCCCCAAGAAGCCCAACTCGGCGCTTCGCAAGGTGGCCCGCGTGCGCCTGACCAGCAAGGCCGAGGTCACCGCCTACATCCCGGGGATCGGGCACAACCTGCAGGAGCACTCGGTGGTGCTGATCCGGGGCGGCCGCGTCAAGGACCTCCCCGGTGTCCGCTACCACATCATCCGGGGCACCCTGGACACGGCCGGGACCAAGAACCGCAAGCAGGGGCGCAGCAAGTACGGCGCCAAGCGCGAGAAAGTCGCGGCCAAGTAGGGATTCGATCAGATGCCCCGTCGAGCCCGCGTCCAGCGACGCAACATCCTGCCCGACCCGATCTACGCGAGCCCCGCGCTGGCCAAGTTCATCAACTGCGTCATGCTCGCCGGCAAGAAGTCGACCGCCCAGCGGATCGTCTACGACGCCTTCGAGAAGGTGCGCCGCTCCAGCCGGCGCGAGCCGCTGGACGTCTTCGACCAGGCGATGCGCAACGTCACGCCGGTGATCGAGGTCAAGCCCAAGCGGGTCGGCGGCGCCACCTACCAGGTGCCGGTCGAGATCCGCCACGACCGCCGCCAGGCGCTTGCCCGGCGCTGGGTCATCCGCTACGCCCGGGCGCGGGGCGGGAAGAGCATGGCCGACCGCCTGGCCGCCGAGCTGATGGACGCCGCCAACGGGGTGGGGGCCTCGGTGAAGCGGAAAGAAGACACCCACAAGATGGCTGAGTCGAACAAGGCCTTCTCCCACTTCCGCTATTAAGGCCTGGTTCTGACGAGATGAGCACTGCAGTCGCCGGTCGCGCCGTCGCCCTGGAGCGGTACCGGAACATCGGGATCATGGCCCACATCGACGCGGGCAAGACCACGACGACCGAGCGCATCCTCTTCTACACCGGCCGCATCCACCGCATGGGCGAGGTCCACGAGGGCGCCGCCACCATGGACTGGATGGTCCAGGAGCAGGAGCGCGGGATCACCATCACCTCGGCGGCGACGGCAGCCGAGTGGCGCGGCCACCGTATCAACATTATCGATACACCCGGACATGTGGATTTCACCGTGGAGGTGGAGCGCAGCCTCCGGGTCCTGGACGGTGCGGTGGCCGTTTTCGACGCCGTGGCCGGGGTCGAGCCCCAGTCCGAGACGGTCTGGCGGCAGGCCGACCGCTACGACGTGCCCCGGATCTGCTTCGTCAACAAGATGGACCGGATGGGGGCCGACTTCTACGCCTCCGTGCAGTCCATCCGCGATCGGCTGGGGGCCAACCCGGTGCCCGTCCAGCTCCCGATCGGCGCCGAGGCCGAGTTCTCGGGGATGGTCGACCTGGTCAACTTGACCGCGATCACCTACCTCGACGACCTGGGCACGACCAGCGAGCGGGGCGAGATCCCCGCCGGGATGCGCGCCGAGGTGGACAAGTGGCGCCACACCCTGCTGGAGGCGGTGGCCGAGACCGACGACGAGCTCCTCTCCCGCTATCTGGAGGGCGAGCAGCTCTCCCCCGACGACATCCGCAAGGGGCTGCGGATCGGGACCATCAAGACCCAGCTGGTCCCTGTCCTCTGCGGCTCCGCCCTCAAGAACCGGGGCGTGCAGCCGATGCTCGACGCCGTCGTCGACTACCTGCCCTCACCGCTGGACGTGCCCGCCATCGAGGGCCACGCCCCCGACGTGGCGGAGCCGGAGCGGCGGCTGCCGGGCGACGACGAGCCCTTCTCCGCCATCGCCTTCAAGATCGCCAACGACCCCTTCGTGGGCAATCTCACCTTCTTCCGGGTCTACAGCGGCACCCTGAAGAGCGGCTCCTACGTCCTCAACGCCACCCGGGGCCAGCGCGAGCGGGTCGGCCGCATCCTCCAGATGCACGCCAACCACCGGGAGGAGATCGAGGAGGTCCGGACCGGCGACATCGCCGCGGCCATCGGCCTCAAGGCGACCACCACGGGCGACACGCTCTCCTCCGAGGACGCGCCGATCGTGCTGGAGGCCATGGTCTTCCCCGAGCCGGTGATCTCGGTCGCCGTCGAGCCGAAGACCAAGGCCGACCAGGACAAGATGGGGCTGGCGCTCCAGCGCCTGGCCGCCGAGGACCCCACCTTCCGGGTGCGCACCGACGAGGACAGCGGCCAGACTGTCATCTCGGGGATGGGCGAGCTCCACCTCGAGATCATCGTCGATCGCATGCTCCGCGAGTTCAAGGTCGACGCCAGCGTCGGCAAGCCCCAGGTCGCCTATCGGGAGACGATCACCATCCCCGCCCATGGCACCGGCCGCTTCGTCCGCCAGACCGGCGGCCACGGCCAGTACGGCCACGTGGAGCTGGAGCTCCAGCCCCAGGAGCCGGGCAAGGGATTCGAGTTCGTCTCCAAGATCGTCGGGGGAGCGGTGCCCAGGGAGTACATCCGCCCGGTGGAGAAGGGCATAACGGACGCCCTGCCCAACGGGGTGCTGGCCGGCTTCCCGGTCGTGGACGTCAAGGTGACCCTGGTCGACGGCTCCTACCACGAGGTCGACTCCTCGGAGCAGGCCTTCCAGATCGCCGGCTCGATGGGCTTCAAGGACGGCATGCGCAAGGCCAAGCCGGCCCTCCTGGAGCCGATCATGAAGGTCGACGTCTCCATGCCCGAGGACTTCATGGGCGACGTCATGGGGGACCTCTCCGGCCGCAGGGGCCACATCCTGGGCATGGAAGGGCGCGGGACGACCCAGATCGTGCATGCTCTTGTGCCCCTGGCCGCCATGTTCGGCTACGCCACCGAGCTGCGCTCGATGACCCAGGGCCGCGCCTCCTACTCCATGGAATTCCACCACTACCAGCAGCTACCATCCGGCCTCGCCGACGAGATCGTCGCCAAGGCCAGGTCATGACCCCGAAATCCCGAGGAACCCCCGGACCCAGCCAGCAGCACGAGCAGCAGAGGAACTGAGAAGGCCATGGGCAAGAAGAAATACGACAGCACCAAGCCCCACGTGAACGTCGGCACGATCGGTCACATCGACCACGGCAAGACGACCTTGACTGCTGCCATCACCAAGACGCTGGCCGAGCGGGTCGGCGGGGCCAACTCGTTCGTTTCGTTCGACCAGATCGACAACGCCCCCGAGGAGAAGGCGCGTGGCATCACCATCGCCACCGCCCACATCGAGTACGAGACGGCCACCCGCCACTACGCCCACGTCGACTGCCCGGGGCACGCCGACTACATCAAGAACATGATCACCGGGGCCGCCCAGATGGATGGCGCCATCCTGGTGGTGGCCGCCACCGACGGCCCCATGCCCCAGACCCGGGAGCACATCGTGCTCGCCCGTCAGGTCGGGGTCCCCTACATCGTGGTCGCCCTCAACAAGGTGGACGCGGTGGACGACGAGGAGCTCCTGGAGCTGGTCGAGCTCGAGGTCCGCGAGCTGCTCAGCAAGTACGAGTTCCCCGGTGACGACCTCCCGGTGGTGCGGATCTCCGCGCTCAAGGCGCTGGAGGGGGACAAGGCGGCCGGCGACGACATCATGAAGCTCATGGACGCCGTCGACAGCTACATCCCGGTGCCCGAGCGGCCCATCGACAAGCCCTTCATGATGCCGATCGAGGACGTCTTCTCGATCGAGGGTCGGGGCACGGTGGTCACCGGCCGGATCGACCGCGGCACCATCAAGGTCAACGAGCCGGTGGAGATCGTCGGCATCAAGGAGACCACCAAGACCACGGTCACCGGGGTCGAGATGTTCCACAAGCTGCTCGACCGCGGCGACGCCGGCATGAACGTCGGCTGCCTGATCCGGGGGACCAAGCGCGAGGACGTCGAGCGCGGCCAGGTGCTGGCCAAGCCGGGGTCCATCAACCCCCACACCAAGTTCAAGGCACAGGTCTTCGTCCTCAGCAAGGAGGAGGGTGGCCGGCACACCCCGTTCTTCACCGGCTACCGTCCCCAGTTCTACATCCGGACCACCGACGTCACCGGCAGCATCACCCTCCCCGAGGGGACCGAGATGGTGATGCCGGGTGACAACGTCGAGATGGGCGTGGAGCTGATCACCCCGATCGCCGTCGAGGACGGGATGCGCTTCGCCATCCGCGAGGGTGGCCACACCGTCGGCGCCGGCGCCGTCACCTCGATCGAGAAATAGGCCAGGGGAGAAGGCGGCGGCATCACCATGGCGCAAAAAATCCGCATCCGGCTCAAGGCATACGACCACCGGGTCCTGGACCAGGCGGCCTCGAAGATCGTCGAGACCGTGGTCCGCACCGGCGCGCACGTCGCCGGGCCGGTGCCGCTGCCAACCCGGATCAGCAAGTGGACGGTGGTCCGCTCGCCCTTCATCGACAAGGACTCCCGCGAGCAGTTCGAGATGCGCACCCACAAGCGGATCCTCGACATCCTCGATCCGAATCCCAAGGTGGTCGATGCCCTGATGCGGCTCAACCTGCCGAGCGGCGTTGATATCGAGATCAAGCTGGGAGACCAGCGATGAGCAAGGGTCTGCTGGCGCGCAAGCTGGGCATGACCCAGCTCTTCACCGAGCAGGGCACGGTGGTCCCGGTCACCGTCCTGGAGGCCGAGTCGTGCCACGTCGTCCAGGTGAAGACGGCGAGCAACGACGGTTACGATGCGGTCCAGCTCGGGCTGGGCGTGCGCAAGCCGCGCCGGGTCACCAAGCCGGAGGCGGGCCACTTCAAGCGCGCCGGGACGGCGCCGCTCAGCCGGCTCGCCGAGGTGCGCGACGCGGGCAGCCCCGCCCTGGGCAGCCGCGTCTCGGTCTCGGTCTTCGAGCCCGGGGAGCGGGTGGACGTCACCGGCGTCACCCAGGGCAAGGGCTTCGCCGGGCAGCACAAGCGGCACAACTTCAGCCGCGGCCCGGTCAGTCACGGCTCCCACAACATCAAGCAGCCGGGGTCGATCGGGTCGACCGACGCCGCCCGCGTCTTCAAGGGGCTGCGCATGGCCGGTCACCTGGGCGCCTCCCGGGCCACCGTGCTCCGTCTCGAGGTGGTGCGGGTCGACGCCGAGCGCAACCTGCTGCTGGTCAAGGGGGCCGTCCCCGGCCACCGGCACTCGGTGGTCATGGTGCGCGACAGCGCGCGCAGCGGAGCGCTGAGCTGATGAGCACCGCACCGGTCGTCGACCTCGCCGGCACCAGCCAGGGGGAGCTCGAGCTCCCCGACTCGGTCTTCGGGGTGACGCCCCACGCCACCGTGATGCACCAGGCATTGGTCCGCCAGCTCGCCAACGCTCGCCAGGGCACGCACGACAGCAAGACCCGCACCGAGGTGTCCGGGGGCGGGCGCAAACCGTACCGCCAGAAGGGCACCGGTCGCGCCCGCCAGGGGTCGATCCGGGCTCCCCACTACGCGGGCGGCGGCACCGTCTTCGGGCCGACCCCGCGCGACCACAGCCTGCAGATGCCCCGCAAGCAGCGCCGGCTGGCCCTGCGCAGCGCCCTGAGCGTCAAGGCGGCGGAGGGCCAGATCACCGTCCTCGACACGATCGAGCTCGAGGAACCCAAGACCAGGACGGTGGTGGAGTTCCTCCAGGCGGTCGAGGCGGGCCGGCGGGTGCTGGTCGTGCTCGGCTCCCACCACGACGCGCTGGAGCTGAGCGCGCGCAACCTGCCCGAGGTCCGGGTCATCCTGGCCGGCAACGTGTCGGTGCGCGACCTGCTGATCGCCGACACCGTGGTGATGACCAAGGACGCAGTCGAGCACGTCGCGGAGGCATGGGGATGAGCCAGGGACGCCCCTTCCACCAGGTCATCCTCCGCCCGGTCGCGAGTGAGAAGTCGTACGGGCAGATGGGCCGGCTCAACAAGTACACGTTCGCCTGCCCCTGCCACGTGACCAAGATCGACATCCGCCGCGCCGTCGAGGACGCCTTCCCGGAGCAGCAGCTCACCGTCCTGTCGGTCAACGTGATCGCGGTCCACGGCAAGGTGCGCCGCCGCCAGTACCGGCGCGGCAGCGGGGCCCGTCTGATCGGCCAGAGCCCCGACTGGAAGAAGGCGGTGGTGACGCTGGCTCCCGGGCAGAAGATCCCCGGACTGTTCGAGGGCGTGTAGGACCGATGCCAGTCAAGAAGTACAAGCCGACCAGCGCGGGCCGCCGCTTCATGGCGGTCAGCTCCTTCGAGGAGATCGGCGACGCCGCTCCCCAGCGGAGCCTGACCGTCCACCTCAAGAAGGCCAGCGGGCGCAACAACACCGGCCGGATCACGGTCCGTCACCGCGGCGGGGGACACCCCAAGCTGTACCGGATCATCGACTTCCGGCGGACCAAGCGCGACATCACCGGCAAGGTGGCGGGGATCGAGTACGACCCCAACCGGAGCGCCCGGATCGCTCTCATCCACTACGCCGACGGTGAGAAGCGGTACATCCTCGCTCCCCTCGGGCTCACCGTGGGGGCGGTGATCAGCGCCGGTGTGGGCGCCGAGATCAAGCCCGGCAACGCCCTGCCGCTCTCCAACATCCCGCTGGGCACCACCATCCACAATCTCGAGGTGCAGCCGGGGCGCGGCGGTCAGCTGGTGCGCAGCGCCGGGGCGGCGGCCCAGCTGGTCGCCCGTGAGGGCGACATGGCGACCGTCCGGATGCCCTCCGGCGAGGTCCGCCGGATCGACGTCCGCTGCTTCGCCACCGTCGGTCAGGTCGGCAACCCCGACCACGAGAACCAGAACATCGGCAAGGCCGGGAAGTCGCGATGGCGCGGCTGGCGCCCGTCGGTCCGGGGGATGGCGATGAACCCCTTCGACCACCCCCACGGGGGCGGCGAGGGCCGCAGCGGCGCCGGTGGCAACCCGCAGACGCCCTGGGGCAAGCCGGCGCTCGGCTACCGCACCCGCCGCAACAAGAAGACCGACGCCATGATCGTGCGTCGGCGCAAGAAGTGAGACCATGAGCCGCTCCCTCAAGAAGGGCCCCTTCTGCGACGATCACCTGCTGGCCAAGGTCCAGGTGCTGAAGCAGAGCCGGGAGAAGAAGGTCATCAAGACCTGGTCGCGACGCAGCGACATCTTCCCCGAGATGGTCGGACACACCATCGCCGTGCACGATGGCCGCAAGCACAACCCCGTGTTCATCACCGAGACCATGGTCGGCCACAAGCTGGGCGAGTTCGCCGCCACCCGGAAGTACCGCGGTCACGGCCACCACACCGAGCGGAGCACCGCGCTCAAATGAGAGTCGTCGCCACCGCCAAGGACGTCCGGATCACCTCGCGCAAGGCGCGGGTGGTCGCGCAGAGCGTGATCGGCCTGCCCGTGGCCGAGGCTCTCACCCTGCTCGCCTTCACCCCCCGCAGCGCGGCCCGCGAGGTGGCCAAGGTCATCAAGTCGGCCGCCGCCAACGCCGAGCACAACTACAACCTGGAGCAGTCCTCGCTGCGGGTGGATCGGATCGACGTCGACCAGGCCGGGATCATGAAGCGCTTCATCGCCAAGCCTCGGGGGATGGCGGGCAGCGTGTTCAAGCGGATGAGCCACCTGCGCTGCTATGTCACCGACGACGAGCCGGCACCCGAGCGGCGCCGGCGCTCGCTGGTGGCCATGCCGGGCCGGCCGGGACGCGCCTCGACCAAGCCCGTGGCCGCGCGGCGCCGCCGCCCGGCCCAGCTGCGCCGGGCCCAGGAGGCTGCGGCGGCGGAGGCGCAGGCCGCCAGCGCTCCGGCCCCGGAGGAGATCGAGGCCGGGGAGGATCAGGAGACCACGGTGGCCGAGGACGTCACCCCCGACGACGAGGAGAAGGACTGATGGGCCAGAAGGTGAACCCTATCGGTTTCCGCCTCGGCATCTACCGGCAGTGGGACGCGCGCTGGTACGCGGACAAGGAGTACACGAAGCTGCTCCACGAGGACCTGGCGATGCGCCGGCTGATCGCCAGCCGGTTGCGCAACGCCGGGGTCGCCCGCATCGAGACCGAGCGCAGCGCCAACCAGCTCACCGTGATCATCCAGACCGCCAAGCCGGGCATCGTGATCGGCAAGCAGGGGGCGTCCGTCGACGCGCTCCGCGACGAGCTGGAGCGGATCAGCGGCAAGAAGGTTCGGGTGACCATCCACGAGATCAAGGTCCCCGAGCTGGACGCCCGGCTGGTGGCCGAGAACGTCGCCTCCCAGCTCGAGAAGCGGATCGCCTTCCGCCGGGCCCTCAAGCAGACGGTGATGCGGAGCATGCGTGCCGGTGCCAAGGGTGTGAAGCTGGAGGTGAGCGGCAGGCTGGGTGGCGCCGAGATGTCGCGCCGTGAGTGGGATCGCGATGGGCGCGTGCCCCTCCACACCCTGCGCGCCAACATCGACTTCGGTCGCGCCGAGGCGAGGACCACCTTCGGCCGGATCGGGGTCACCTGCTGGATCTACAAGGGCGACTACGTCACCGCGACGGGGGAGCCGGTCATGATCGGCGGGCCCGGACGTGAGGTCGTCGAGGCCATGCGCCCGCCCGTCGCCCCCGAGCGTGAGCGTCGCCCCGCGGCGACCCCGATGGCGGCCGACCACGAGGAGGCGGCTCCGCTGCCCCTCGCCGAGGCCGTCCCCGCTGACGAGGGGTCCGCGACCACCACGGTCGACGATCTGGCCGATGCCGCGGCCGCGGCTGCAGCGCTGACCCTGAGCGGCGCGGACATCGACGGGGAGGCCGAGGCGGCCGAGCCCGAGGTGCCCGAGCTGGACGAGGAGGTTCCCGGTCTGGGGGTCGTCCCCGAGGCGGGCACCAAGGTGGAGAAGCTGCCCGCGAAGAAGCCTGCGGTGCGCCGCCGGACCACCCCGGCCAAGAAGCCGGCCCCCGGCGTCAAGCCGGAGACCGAGGCCGAGGAGGACTGACGGTGCTGATGCCGAAGCGGACCAAGTTCCGCAAGCTCCACCGGGGCCGCCGCCAGGGCGCCGCCCAGCGCGGCAACACTCTGAGCTTCGGCCCCTACGGGCTCCAGGCGCTGGAGCCCTGCTGGATGACCAACCGGCAGATCGAGGCGGCCCGGCGCGCCATGACCCGGCACGTCCGCCGCGGCGGCCAGATCTGGATCCGGATCTTCCCGGACCACGCCTTCACCAAGAAGCCCGCCGAGACCCGGATGGGATCCGGCAAGGGCCAGCCCGAGGGCTGGGTGGCGGTGGTCAAGCCCGGCCGCGTCCTCTTCGAGATGAGCGGGGTCACTGAGGAGACCGCACGCGAGGCGATGCGTCTGGCTGCCCACAAGCTGCCCATCCCCACCCGCTTCGTCGCCCGCCAGGGGACCGGCGACGAGGCCGAGGCGGAGGAGAGCGCGTGACCAAGCAGGTCGAGGCCGTCCACCTCCTGCGCTCGTTCACCGCCGAGGAGCTGGTCCTGCACCTGCAGGAGCAGCGCCGCCGGCTCTTCGAGGTGCGCTTCCAGCAGGCGGCCGGACAGGTGGAGAACCACCGCCAGGTGCGCGAGCTGCGGCGCGAGATCGCCCGCACCATGACCCTGCAGCTCGAGCTGGTGCGCGGCCACCACCTGGCCTCCGATCTTCCCGAGGTGGAGGAGGAGCCCGAGGAGCAGCAGCCCCGGCCGCGCCGGCTCGGCCGTCGCCGCGCCGCACCGGAGCCGGTCGCCGAGGGCGAGCCCGAGACGTTCACGGAGCTGGGGGCCGAGATGCCCGGCGATGAGCCCGCCGAGGCGGAGGTCGCCGCGCCCGCTCCGGAGGAGAAGCCGCGCCGCGCCCGCCGCCGCCGCGAGGCGGCACCGGTGGCCGAGGACGAGCCCGAGGAGGTCCCCGCCGGCGAGCCCGCCGAGGAGGTCGAGGCCGTGGACGAGGGCGCCACCGACGAGGAGCAGACAGATGAGTGAGCAGCCTGCGGTGCGCACGCGCCGCAAGGTCCGCGACGGGGTCGTGGTCAGCGACAAGATGGAGAAGACCGTGGTCGTCCTGGTCGAGGAGAAGAAGCCGCATCCCCTCTACAAGAAGGTGGTCACCCACAATCGGCGGCTCAAGGTCCACGACGAGGAGGGGACCTGCGCGACCGGCGACCGGGTCCGCATCACCGAGACCCGGCCGATCTCCAAGGACAAGCGCTGGCGCGTCTCCGAGATCCTCGAGAAGGCGAAATAGGACGTGATCCAGCAGGAGACCATCGTCAAGGTGGCCGACAACAGCGGAGCCCGTGAGCTGCTCTGCATCCGCGTGCTCGGCGGCAGCCGGCGCAAGTACGGTGCGGTCGGCGACGTCATCATCGGCACCGTCAAGGTGGCCCAGCCCAATGCCCAGGTCAAGAAGGGCGACGTGGTCCGGGCGGTCATCGTCCGCACCGTGCAGCCCTTCCATCGCCCCGATGGCAGCCAGATCCGCTTCGACGAGAACGCGGCGGTCCTGATCAACCCGCAGAACAACCCCCGCGGCACCCGCATCTTCGGGCCGGTGGCGCGGGAGCTGCGCGAGCGCAACTTCATGAAGATCGTGTCACTGGCCCCGGAGGTCATCTAGGTGGACCGGGCACGCACGCTGGAGGTGGCATAGATGGGCACGGTGGCCAAGCGCCAGGCCGCCCTGGTCCGGCACCACCGGGTCGAGCTCGAGCACGAGGGCTGGGCCGGCGGCCGGGTGCGTCCGCTGGACATCCGCAGCGGTGACACGGTCGAGATCATCGCCGGCAAGGACCGGGGCAAGCGCGGCACCGTCGAGCGGGTGCAGGTCGAGAAGCAGCGGATCGTGGTCCGCGGCGCCAACCTGATGAAGCGCCACACCCGGGCCAACACGGCCGGCAACACCCAGGGCGGGATCGTCGACTTCAACGGGCCGATCGCCTACAGCAAGGTGCAGCTGGTCTGCAACCGCTGCGACAAGCGGACCCGGATCGCTCACCAGATCACCGAGGACGGCCACTCCGTGATGATCTGCCGCAAGTGCGGTGAGCGCTACGAGCGGGTGACCAGCTCATGAGCGTCGCCGTCGCCGAGGCCCCGCGCCTGCGCCGCCAGTACCAGGAGCAGGTGGTCCCCGAGCTGGTGCGCGAGTTCCGCTACACCAACGCCATGGAGGTCCCCCGGGTCGAGAAGATCGTGGTCAACATCGGCCTGGGCGAGGCGATCCAGAACGGGCGCGCCATCGACGCCGCCGTCGCCGACGTCAAGACCATGACCGGCCAGTCCCCGATCGTGATCCGGGCCCGCAAGTCGGTGGCCGCCTTCAAGCTCCGCGCCGGCATGCCGATCGGCGTCAAGGTGACGCTGCGGGCCGACCGGATGTGGTACTTCCTCGACAAGCTGATCAACGTGGCCCTGCCCCGGATCCGGGACTTCCGGGGGGTGGATCCCAAGGCCTTCGACGGCCACGGCAACTACACCCTGGGGCTCAAGGAGCAGCTGGTCTTCCCCGAGATCGATTACGACAAGATCGACAAGCTGCGCGGGCTCGAGGTCTGCATTGTCACCAGCGCCCGGACCGACGACGAGGGCCGGGCCCTGCTCACCCATTTCGGCATGCCATTTCGGAAGAGCTGATGTTGATTCATGGTTCGCGCGCGTCGGCCTCCGCCGATACGGCGCGACGAGGTGCCTGATGGCCAAGAAGTCTCTGATCGCCAAATCGCTCCGGGCGCCGCGGTTCTCGACCCAGCAGCGCCATCGCTGCGCTCTGTGCGGGCGGCCGCGCGCCTACATGCGCAAGTTCGGCATGTGCCGGATCTGCTTCCGCGGGCTGGCCAGCATGGGCCAGATCCCCGGCGTCAAGAAGAGCTCGTGGTGAGGCCATGACCAGCGACACCATCGCCGACATGCTGACCCGGGTTCGCAACGCCAACGCGGCCAATCACCGGACCGTGGACATCCCCTCCAGCCGGATGAAGGTCGAGATCGCCCGCGTCCTCAAGGAGGAGGGCTACATCGCCGACTACGCGGTGGGCGGCACAGCTCCCCAGGAGCTGATCACGATCACCTTCAAGGCGCGCAGCCCTCGGGGCCGGGCGCTCAGCGGCCTGCGCCGGATCAGCCGGCCCGGGCTGCGCGTCTACGCCCGCAAGTCGGAGCTGCCGCGGGTGCTCGGTGGCCTGGGGGTGGCGGTCATCTCCACCAGCCAGGGCCTGATGACCGGCCAGACCGCCCAGCGGATGGGCTTGGGCGGCGAAGTCGTCGCCTTCGTGTGGTGAGCAGGTGTCGCGCATAGGCCGCCGTCCGATCCCGCTCCCCGCCGGCGTCAAGGTGGCGACCACCGGTGCCCACGTCTCGGTCTCGGGGACACGGGGCACCCTGGAGCGCCTGGTGCCGCCGGCCATGACCGTGGTCGTCGGCGATGGCGTGGTCGAGGTCCAGCGTCCCACCGACAGCCAGCTGCACCGCTCCCTGCACGGCCTGACCCGGACCCTGATCGCCAACATGGTGGAGGGGGTGAGCACCGGATTCACCCGCAGCCTCGACCTCGTCGGGGTCGGCTTCCGCGCCGCCAAGCAGGGGCCGGACCTGGTGCTGACCGTCGGATACTCTCACCCGATCCGCTACACGCCTCCCGAGGGCGTGACCATCGACGTCCCGGCTCCCACCCAGATCGTCATCACCGGGGCCAACAAGGAGGCGGTGGGACAGGTCGCCGCCAAGATCCGCTCCTTCCGCAAGCCCGAGCCGTACAAGGGCAAGGGCATCCTCTACCGCGGCGAGCGGATCCGGCGCAAGGCGGGCAAGTCGGGCAAGGCAGGCAAGGCCAAGTAGGCGAGGACGACCCAGGATGTACACCAAGCACGATCGAGAGGCGGCGCGCACGCGGCGTCACCGGCGGGTGCGCCGGCGCATCACCGGCACGGCGGCGCGGCCGCGTCTCTGCGTCCACCGCAGCCTGCGCCACATCACGGCCCAGGTCATCGACGACACCGCGGGCCGCACCCTGGCGGCCGCCTCGACCCAGGACAAGGAGGCGGTGGCCCGCATCGCGGGCAGCGGGGCCGGCGCCGGAGCGGCGGCGGTGGTGGGCGAGCTGATCGCCACCCGCGCCCTCGCTCAGGGGGTCACCCAGGTCGTCTTCGACAGGGGCGGCTACCTCTACCACGGTCGCGTCGCCGCCCTCGCCGAGGCGGCGCGCAAAGCAGGATTGGAGCTCTGATGTCCTCGCGATCTCTTCACCGAACTTCTGAGGCTGGACACTGATGGCCATGCGCATGGATCGCCGCGACGACCGCGGGGGCGACCGTGGCAGCGAGCTCACCGAGAAGATCGTCTCGCTGAACCGGGTCGCCAAGGTGGTCAAGGGCGGCCGCCGCTTCTCCTTCAGCGCGCTGGTCGTGGTCGGTGACGGCCAGGGCCGGGTCGGCGCCGGCCTGGGCAAGGCGGGGGAGGTGCCCGACGCCATCCGCAAGGGCGTCGAGGACGCCAAGAAACACATGATCTCGGTCCCCCTGGTGGGGCGGACCATCCCCCACGACGTCCGCTACAAGCTGGGCGCCGCCAAGGTGCTGCTCCGGCCGGCCGTACCCGGAACCGGGGTCATCTCGGGGGGCGCGATGCGCGCGGTCGTGGAGGCCGCCGGCATCCACGACATCCTCACCAAGTCGCTGGGCAGCAACAACCCGATCAACGTGGTCCGGGCGACGGTCTCCGCGCTCGCCAGCATGCGCACCCTCGCCGAGGTGGCCGCGCTGCGGGGCAAGACCCCGGAGCAGATCGTGGGCCGCAAGCGCGCCGCCCAGATGCTGGGCGAGGCCGCGCCAGTGGCGGAGGCGATATGAGCAGCACCCCTGTGACCGAGAAGCGGGCCCGGCGCACCCCCCGGCCCGTGGCCGAGGAGGCCCCGGCGGCAACCGTCCGGGTCACCTATCGCAAGAGCGCGATCGGCTACGCCCACGACCAGCGGGCGACCGTGATCGCGCTCGGCCTGCACCGTCTCGGGCAGAGCGTCGAGCACCCCGACACCCCGGTGCTGCGCGGCATGGTGCGCAAGGTGCGCCACCTGGTGAGCGTGGACGGCGTCCCCGCCGACAGCCAGGAGCTGGCCGCCCGGCTCGCCGCCGGTGGGCCGCTGGGTGGGGGCGTCGCCCCCGCAGGGAGCAGGTCATGAAGCTGCACGAGCTCCACCCCGCGCGGGGGAGCCGGCACGCCCGCAAGCGCATCGGCCGGGGGATCTCCGCCGGTCAGGGTAAGACCGCGGGCCGGGGCACGAAGGGTGCAGGGGCACGCCCGGGATCCAAGGTTCCGCGCGCCTTCGAGGGTGGCCAGATGCCGCTCACCATGCGGCTGCCCAAGCTGCGCGGCTTCACCAACCGCTGGCGGGTCGACTACACCGTGCTCAACGTCAGCAAGCTCAACCGCTTTCCCACTTCCACCATCGTGGACGGTGCCGCGCTGGCCGCCCGCGGGCTGGTGGGTCACCCCGGTGAGCGGGTCAAGCTGCTCGCCGCCGGCAAGCTCCGGGTGGCGGTCACGGTCCGCGTCCACCGTGCCTCCGACGCGGCCCGCCAGGCCGTCGAGGCCGCGGGCGGCAGGGTCGAGCTGCTCGAGGAGCGGGTCGCCCACGTGCCGCGGGAGGGCCGCAAGGCCAAGCGAGCGGCCGCCCGGGGGGCCACCGAGGAGAGCGCTCCGGCGCCGGCAGAACCCGACGCGCCGGTCGCCCGTGGGTCGGGCCGCAAGGCCAAGGCCACGGCAGCAGCCCAGGACGGGCCGGCGGTGGAGGCGGAGCCCGAGGAGTGAACCTGCTCCAGGCCCTCGCCCAGGCGCTGCGGATCCCCGAGCTGCGCAAGAAGCTGCTCTTCACGGTCCTGCTGCTGCTCGGCTTCCGCGTGCTGGCTTCGATCTCCATCCCCGGTGCCAGCCCCGCGGCGCTGCAGAGCCTGTTCGCCAACAACTCGCTGCTCGGGCTGCTCAACCTCTTCAGCGGCGGCGGGCTGGCCCACTTCACGATCGTCGGTCTGGGACTCAACCCCTACATCAACGCGACCATCATCATGCAGCTGATGACCGTGGTCTCGGTCCGGCTCAAGGAGCTGTCCAAGGAGGGGGAGCTGGGCCGCAAGCGGATCACCCGCTACACCCGCTGGCTCACCGTCCCCCTCGCCGCCCTCCAGGCCTTCGGCTTCATGGCCCTGTTCACCAACCCCAATGCCACCAGCAGCGGGATCGCCATCATCTCCAACCCCTCGGTGACCGAGACGCTCACGATCATCATCACGCTGACCGCGGGCACGATCATCGCGATGTGGCTCGGCGAGCTGATCACCGAATACGGGGTCGGCAACGGCGTGTCACTCATCATCTTCACGGGCATCGTCGCCCAGCTCCCCGGCACCCTGATCAGCTACGGGGAGGGGGGCACCGCCAACGTGATCCGGATCCTCGGCATGGCGATCATCGCCCTGATCGCGACCGCCGGCATCATCGAGGTCCAGCAGGCTCAGCGCAAGGTGCCGATGCAGTCGGCCCAGCGGGTGCTCAACCCGCGCACCGGCATGTCCTCGGCGGGCGGGCGGCGCAACTTCCTGCCGCTCAGAGTCAACACCGCCGGGGTCATCCCCATCATCTTCGCCATCTCGATCATGGCCTTCCCGACCATCTTCGCCAACCTCTTCGGGTCGGCGTCGGGGTTCCTGGAGAGCGCCTCCACCTGGATCCGGAACAACTGGCAGCCCAACGGCGGGACCATCCTCCTCGACCTTCTCTACAACGGCTTCGAGTTCCTCCTGATCCTCGGTTTCACCTACTTCTACACCGCGGTCGTCTTCGATCCCAACGACGTCGCCGACAACCTCAAGAAGTCGTCGACGTTCATCCCCGGGATCAGGCCGGGCCGGCAGACCGCCGAGTACCTGGGCCGGGTCATGGGCCGCATCACCCTCGCCGGGGCGCTCTTCCTGGCCGGGGTCACCGTGCTGCTGCCGCTGATCACGAGCTTCCTGACCGGGGTCTCGACGACCCAGTTCCTGCTCGGGGGCACGGCCATCCTGATCGTCGTCGGTGTGGCCCTCGACACCATGAAGCAGATCGAAACCCAGCTGCTGATGCGTCAGTACAAGGGATTCATCCGATGATCGTCATCCTCTTCGGCGCGCCCGGTAGCGGCAAGGGAACCCAGGCGGAGCGGGTGGCCCAGACCACCGCCACCCCCCACGTCTCGACCGGGGCGATCCTGCGCGCCGAGGTGGCCCGGGGCTCGGCGCTCGGCCGCGAGGCGCAGCCGATCATGGAGAGCGGGGCCCTGGTGCCCGACGACCTGATGGTGCGCATCATCGAGAGCCGCCTGGCCGAGGCCGACGCCCAGGACGGGGTGATCCTGGACGGCTTCCCCCGCACGGTGCCCCAGGCCGAGGCGCTCGACGCGATGCTCGCCCGCAACGGGCGCGAGGTGGGGCTGATCCTCTACCTGGAGGTGGACCCGGACCTGATCAAGGACCGCATCCTGCGCCGCGCCTCGATCGATGGGCGGAGCGACGACAACCCCGAGGCGCTGGCCGAGCGGATGCGCGTCTACCAGCGTGACACCGCCCCGGTCGTCGATCACTACCGCAGGGCGGGGACCCGCATCGAGAGCATCGACGGGGCGCCTCCCATCGATCAGGTCACCGAGCAGATCCTGACCGTCCTAGGCGGTCTCGCCACCGGCCAGCCGGTTGGCGGCGCGGAGCCCGCACCATGAGAAGGGGGCGGCGATGAAGGTCGAGGGCTTCCGGCTCAAGCGGCCGGACGAGATCGAGAAGATGCGGGCCTCGGGCCGGATCCTGGGAGCCTGCCTGGCGCACCTCGCCGAGGTGACGCGCCCGGGGATCCGGGCCATCGACCTCGACAAGGAGGCCGAGACCTTCATCCGCGACCACCACTGCATCCCCGGCTTCATCGGCTACAACGGCTTCCGCAACTCCCTCTGCGTCTCCATCAACGAGCAGGTGGTGCACGGCATCCCCGGGGAGCGGGTGATCGAGGACGGTGACCTGGTGTCGCTCGACTGCGGGCTGATCCTGGAGGGCTGGTGGGCCGACTCCGGCCTCTCGCTCTGCGCCGGGACCCCCGTCCCCGAGGTGAGCCGGCTGCTCGAGGTGACCGAGGAGGCGCTGCGGAGGGGCATCGAGGCGGCCCGGCCGGGCGGCTACATCGGCGACATCGGCCACGCCGTCCAGAGCTTCGTGGAGGGCTGCGGCTTCTCGGTGGTCCGCCAGTACGTGGGCCACGGGATCGGCCGGGACATGCACGAGTCGCCCCAGGTGCCCAACTTCGGCAAGCCGGGCACCGGCAACCAGATCAAGCCGGGGCTGGTGGTGGCGATCGAGCCGATGGTCAACGCTGGCAAGCCGGAGACCCGGATCCTGGACGACGACTGGACGGTGGTGACCGCCGACGGCCGGCGCTCCTGCTACTTCGAGCACACGGTCGCGATCACCGCCGACGGCCCGGAGATCCTCTCCGCCCGGCCCCAGACGGCCCCGGCGGCGGCATGAGCCATGGCGCCGCGTCGACGTTTGCCGGGCGGGGGAGCCTGGTATACTCTGCGCCCGTGGCTGCACGGCAGCCCGATTCGGCACGCCCGATGACGCGGGCTGACGAGCCGCTCGTGGGGCGAGTCATCGAACCTCTCGCGGACGCGCTCTACCGGGTCGAGCTGGCGGACGGGCACAAGGTGCTCTGCCACCCGGCCGGAAAGGCCCGCCTCCAGGCGGTGCGGATCCTCCCGGGGGACAGGGTCTCGGTCGAACTCTCCGCCGCCGACCCCGGTCGGGGGCGGATCCTCCAGCGCCTCGCCTGACCGGCCGGAGCCGGCGGGCCGCGGAACCCCCAAAGAGAACGAGATGAAAGCAGGACGAGCAGCCGGACGGGCCGGCCAGGTGGCCGGACGCACCGCCCCCCCGGGGGTAGGGCGATGAAGGTCCGCGCCTCCGTGAAGCGGATGTGTGAGCACTGCAAGATCATCAAGCGACGCGGCGCCGTCCGGGTGATCTGCGACAACCCCAAGCACAAGCAGCGCCAGGGGTAGGGGAGAAGCGTGGCACGCATCGCCGGCGTCGACGTCCCGCGGGACAAGCGGATCGAGATCGCCCTGACCTACATCTACGGGATCGGGCCCTCCACCTCCAAGCGCATGCTGAGCCTGGCCCAGGTCTCGCCCGACATCCGGGCCCGGGACCTGAGCGACGCCCAGGTGGGCCGCCTCCGCGACGTCATCTCCAAGCAGCTGCAGGGGCGGGTGGAGGGTGACCTGCGCCGCCAGATCGCCCTCAACATCAAGCGCCTGATGGAGATCGGGACCTACCGTGGGCTCCGCCACCGCCGGGGACTGCCGGTCCGCGGCCAGCGCACCCGCACCAATGCCCGCACTCGACGGGGGCCGAAGAAGACGGTCGGCGTCCGCCGCGCCAAGGCCAAGAAGTAGATGGGCAAGAAGAAGAAGGTCGTCCGCACGCGGCGCCGCGAGCGCAAGAACATCGCGGTCGGGCACGCCCATGTGCTGTCGACGTTCAACAACACCATCGTCAGCCTGACCGACCCCCAGGGCAACGTCATCGCCTGGGGCTCGGCGGGAGCGCAGGGCTTCAAGGGCTCGCGCAAGTCCACCCCGTACGCCGCCCAGGTGACCGCCGAGGCGACCGCCCGGCGGGCCATGGAGCACGGTCTCAAGACCGTCGAGATTTTCGTCAAGGGCCCGGGGGCCGGCCGCGAGGCCGCCATCCGGAGCCTGCAGGCCTCGGGCCTGGAGGTGACCGCCATCACCGACATCACCCCCATCCCCCACAACGGCTGCCGCCCGCCCAAGCGGCGGCGGGTCTAGGCGGAGGAGCAGATGGCCAACTACGCCGGCCCGGTGTGCCGCCTCTGCCGCCGCGAGGGCGCCAAGCTCTACCTCAAGGGTGCCAAGTGCCTGAGCAACTGCACCTTCGACAAGCGCAACGCGCTCCTCCCCGGCCAGCACGGCATGGCCCGGCGCCGCAAGGTCAGTGACTACGGCATCCAGCTCCGCGCCAAGCAGCGCGCGCGCCGGATGTACGGAGTCCTGGAGACCCAGTTCCGCCACTACTTCGAGCGGGCCGACGCCGCCCCCGGGGTCACCGGCACCGTGCTCCTGCAGCAGCTGGAGCGGCGGCTCGACAACGTCGTGTACCGGCTCGGCCTGGCGGCCTCGCGCAAGGAGGCCCGTCAGCTCGTCAATCATCGCCACTTCACCGTCAACGGCCGGGTTCAGAGCATCCCCTCGGCGCAGATCCGCCCCGGCGACGTGATCGGGGTGAGGGAGCGCAGCCGCAACCTCGAACCCATCGAGAACGCCCAGTCCCTGCTCGCCAACCGCAGCGTGCCCGAGTGGCTGTCCCTCGACGCCGGCCAGCTGCGCGGCACCGTCCTTCGCCTTCCCGACCGCCAAGAGATGGAGCTGGTCATTGATGAGCAGCTCATCGTCGAGTACTACAGCCGATGACGCTCCTTTCCGGCCAGCTCAGCTTCGTCGCCCCTTCCCTGGAGACCCCATGATCGACTCCCTCGCCGTTCCCGTCGTCCACGAGCTCGAGAGCACCGCCAACTACGGCAAGTTCGAGGTGGAGCCGCTCGAGCCGGGCTTCGGAACCACGCTCGGCAATTCGCTCCGCCGGGTGCTGATCTCCTCGCTTCCCGGTGCCGCGGTCACCTCGGTGGCCATCGACGGGGTCAGCCACGAGTTCAGCTCCATCCCCCACGTCAAGGAGGACGTGACCGAGATCCTGCTCAACCTCAAGGGGCTGTGCGTGATCTCGCACAGCTCGACGCCGGTGCGCTGCAGCCTCGACGTCCGCGGTGCGCGGACGGTGACCGCGGCCGACATCGAGTGCCCCAGCGACGTCGAGATCAAGAACCCCGACCTCCACATCTGCACCCTCGACGGGCCCAAGGCCCAGCTGCGCATGGACCTCATGGTGGAGCAGGGCAAGGGTTACGTCACCGCCGAGCGCAACAAGCGCGAGGGCCAGCCCATCGGGGTCATCCCCATGGACGCCATCTTCACCCCGGTGCGCAAGGCCAACTTCACGGTCGAGAAGACCCGGGTCGGCCAGGAGACCGAGTGGGACAAGCTGCTCGTCGAGGTCTGGACCGACGGCACCATCCAGCCGGTCGAGGCGGTCAGCCAGGCGGCGGCGCTCTTCACCCAGCACCTCGACCTCTTCGTCCGCTTCGGCGACAACCTGGCCGCTCCGGCGGTGCGCCAGCAGCGCGGCAACGACCTGCCCAGCCGGCTCGCCGACGTCCCCATCGAGGAGCTGGAGCTCTCGGTGCGGGCCCTCAACTGCCTCAAGGCCAATGACGTGACCCGGATCGGCCAGCTGGTGGCGATGCGCCAGGAGGAGCTGCTCACGCTGCGCAACTTCGGCCAGAAGTCGCTGGACGAGATCCGCGAGAAGCTGGTCGAGCGCAACTTCGTCACCCCCGAGGAGCTGGAGACCCTGTTCCAGCCGTCGGTGAGGTGAGCTTGCAGAGCTGAAGCCATGCGCCACCGCAAAGCCGGCCGCAAGTTCGGCCGCTCCGCCGCCCATCGCCAGGCGATGACCCGCAACCAGATCACCGATCTGCTCCGGCACGGCCGGATCACGACCACCGAGGCCAAGGCCAAGGAGCTGCGCCGCTGGGTGGAGCGGGTGGTCACCGAGTCGCGGGGCAACGACGTCAACGCGCGCCGCCGCATCGCCATCTGGGTGAACGACCGCGACGTGAGCAACCGGCTCTTCACGGTCTACCGGGAGCGCTACTTCGAGAGCCCGACGCCCCGTCTGGGCGGCTACACGCGGGTGATCAAGCTCGCGCCCCGGACCGGCGACGCCTCGCCGATGGCGATCATCGAGATGGTCGGGGCGGAGGTCTGAGCGGTGCCCACGTACCGTCTCACCCTGGAGTACGACGGCAGCGACTTTCACGGCTGGCAGCGCCAGAGCGGCGTGCGCACCGTGGAGGGTGAGCTGCGCGCCGCCCTGGCCCGGCTCGGCATGGCCGAGGTGGAGCTGACCGCCGCCGGTCGCACCGACGCCGGCGCCCACGCCCACGGCCAGGTTGCCGGGCTGCGGACCGAGCGGTCCTGGGACCCCGCGGTGCTCCGCCGGGCCCTGGTGTCCGTGCTCCCCGAGGACGTCACGGTGACCGCCGTCGAGCCGGCCGCCGAGGGCTTCCACGCCCGGCGCCAGGCGGTCGCGCGCACCTACCGCTACCTGGTCGTGCCGCGGCGCGCCCCGGTGGCGCGGCGCTACGCGTGGGAGGTGCCCACCACCGTGGACCTGGAGGCGATGCGCTTCGCCGCCCAGGCTCTGGTGGGGCGGCACGACTTCGCCGCCTTCGGCCGCTCGCCGCGGCCGGGGGGCAGCACGGTGCGCTCCGTCATCAGCGTCTCGGTGCGCCGGGCCACCTCGCTCTGCGCCGGGGAGCGCCTCCCCGTCGTCGTCATCGAGGTGACCGCCGACGCCTTCCTCTACGGGATGATGCGCGCCATCGCCGGAGCCCTGGTGGCGGTCGGCGCCGGCCGCCTCAGCGCCGCCGAGCTGGCCTCGTGCCTGGCCCGCCCGGCGACCCGGCCGGATCAAGTCACGGTGGCGCCGGCGCGCGGGTTGCACCAGTGGGCGGTGACGTACGCCGCCACCGGAGGTGGCGCATGACCCTGGCCTCCCAGCGGACCTACATGGCCAAGGCCGGCGAGGTGGAGTCGCGGTGGTTCCTGGTGGACGCCCGCGGCCAGACCCTGGGCCGGCTCTCCGTCAACATCGCCCGGGTGCTGCGGGGCAAGCATCGCCCCCAGTTCACCCCCCACCTCAACACCGGCGACCACATCGTGGTGGTCAACGCCAGGGACATCGTGGTCACCGGTGGCAAGCTGCGCAAGAAGGTGTACGACCGCTACTCCGGATACCCCGGCGGGCGGCGCACCCGGACCTTCGAGGAGGCGCTGGCGCGCGACCCGACCTTCCCCATCCGCCACGCGGTCAAGGGGATGCTCCAGCACAACACCCTGGGGGCGGACATGCTCACCCGGTTGCGCGTCTACCCGGGCCCGGAGCACCGCCACGAGGCCCAGCAGCCGACGCCGATCACCTTCGGGCCACTCGGGGAGATCATCGTTGCCAGCAACTGAGCAACCCCACTACTACTACTCGACCGGCCGGCGCAAGTCGGCGGTGGCGCGGGTGCGCCTGGTCCCCGGGGACGGGGTCCTGCTCATCAACGGCCATCCCCCCAGCGAGTATTTCGGGCGCCGTGACCTCGAGACCGTGGTCACCCAGCCGCTCCGGATCACCGACACCGTGGACCGCTACGCGGGCACCGTCAAGGTGCTGGGCGGCGGCGTTGCCGGCCAGGCGGGGGCGGTGTGCCACGGCATCGCCCGCGCCCTGGTGGTAGCCGACCCGGAGCTGCGCGGCGTCCTCAAGAAGGCCGGTCTGCTCTCCCGCGACCCCCGGGAGAAGGAGCGCAAGAAGCCCGGACTGAAGCGCGCCCGCAAGGCACCGCAGTACACCAAGCGGTAACGATCCGGCCCGAGACCCTCGGTCCGCCGCCGTGCCGGCTCCGAAGCTCCATCATCATCGGCTGATGCCGCGTCCAGCCCCGATCCGCGCGCACGGGCGGCCTCGGCCGAGCCACTGTCGATGCCCCGCCTAGCCCTTGTCCACGACTGGCTCAACAGGCCCATCGGCGGCGGGGAGCGTGTGCTCCTCGAGCTCGCCCGGCTCTACCCGGATGCTCCCGTCTACACGCTGCTCTTCGACCCGCAGCGCTACGCGGGAGAGCTGGACCCGGCCCGGGTCCGCACCTCCTGGCTGGCACGGCTCCCCGCCGCGCTGCGGGCGCGGCCGCGCTACCTGCTGCCGCTCATCCCCGCGGCGGTCGAGGCCTGGGACCTCTCCGGCTACGACATCGTCCTCTCCAGCTCGGTCGCGTTCGTCAAGAACGTGGTCACCCCGTCCACCACGCTGCACGTCTGCTACTGCCACGCACCGATGCGCTTCGCCTGGGACTACTGGCCGCGCTACCTCGACGAGATGGAGCTGGGGCCGGTGCAGCGGCTGGCGGTCACCGCGTTGGTGGCGCGGGCGAGGCGCTGGGACCTCGCCGGGGCGCGGGGGGTCGACGCCTGGATCGCCAACTCGCAGACGACGGCGTCGCGGCTGCACGCCTACTACCGGGTGAAGGACGCGACCGTCATCTGGCCACCGGTGGACGTCGACGGGCTGCGCCGGCTGGCGACGACCCCCAAGGGCGATCACTGGGTGACGCTCAGCACCCTCACCGAGTACAAGCGCATCGACCTGGCGGTGCGCGCCTTCACCGCCTCCGGCCGGTCCCTCACCGTCATCGGCGACGGTCCCGATCGCCAGCGTCTGGAGCGGCTGGCCGGCCCCTCGGTACGCTTCGCCGGCCATCTCGGCGATGCGGCCCGGGCCGAGCTGCTGGCGAGCGCTCGGGCGCTCATCTTCCCCGGCGAGGAGGACTTCGGGATCGCGGCGGTCGAGGCCCTCGCCTGTGGCACCCCGGTGGTCGCCTACGGGCGGGGAGGGCTCACCGAGATCGTCACCCCCGGGAGGACGGGGGTCTTCTTCGAGGAGGAGTCGGTGGCCGGCCTCAACGCCGCCGTCGCCCACCTGGAGGGGCTCTCGCTGCGCCGCGAGGAGATGGTCCGCTCGGCGGAGCGCTTCTCCTCGCCCCGTTTCCGGGAGAGCGTGCGCGACTTCGTCGACCGGGCCGCCGCCGCCCAGCTCGCCCGGCGCGGCGGCGCCCGGCGGCCGGCCGCGAGGCCGCGGGTGCTCGGGGCGCCCATCGACCCACTCACGGTGGCCGAGGCCGTTGACCGGATCAGCGATCGCGCCGCCGATCCGGCCAGCGCCGCCTGCTACGTGCTCAAGCCCTACGTGGAGTTCTTCGGGCCGCGCGCCGGACCGGAGATGCGCCCCATCTTCGAGGGCGCCTGGCTCAACCTCGCCGATGGGGTCGCGGTCCAGTGGGCCGCCGCCTACGTGGAGCGCCGCCGCCACCGGCCGGCCGACCTGCTCTCCAGCCTCGCCGCCATCGTGCTCTCTCCCGCCTCGGTGGGGAGCGTCGTCCCCGAGCGGGTGGCGGGGGCGACGTTCACCCTCGCCCTCCTGGAGCGGTGCCGGGCGCGCGACCTCGGTGTCTTCCTGGTCGGCTCCCCCAAGCACAACTCGATCACCCACACGGCGCGCCACCTCGAGCGCAGCCTGCCCGGGCTCCGGGTGGTGGGGACGGCACCCGGCCGCGGCGATGCGGCGAGCGCGGTCGGGCTGGTCGCCGAGCTGCGCCGCCGCCGCCCCGACGTGATCCTGGTCGGGATGGGCTTCCCCCGCCAGGAGCGGCTGATGGCGCGCCTGGCACCTCAGCTCGCCCACGGTGTGCTCATCGGCGAGGGGGGGAGCTTCGACTTCCGCGAGATGGGTGGCGGCATCCGCCGCGCCCCGGCGCGGATTCGGCGGCTCGGACTGGAGTGGCTGTGGCGGCTCCTGCTCGAGCCCACACGGTTGGGCCGGCAGCTCACCATCCCGCGTTTCGTGCTCGCCGTGCAGCGCGAGGCGGCACGCGGTGTCCGTCCAGAATCGGCCGGCTGATCCCGGGCATGGCAGACTTCCGCGAATGCTGAGCGTGATCGTCCCCGCCTACAACGAGGCCCAGCGCCTGCCCTCCACACTGCAGGCGCTGCGTGTCTACCTCGACGGCGCCGGCGAGGAGTACGAGGACTACGAGGTCATCGTCGTGGACGACGGCTCCGCCGACGCCACCGCCGAGCTGGCCGAGTCGCTCACCGCCGGCTGGCCCCAGCTGCGGGTGATCCGGCTGCCCGAGAACCGCGGCAAGGGCGCGAGCGTCCAGGCCGGGATGCTGGCCGCGAGCGGCGACCTCCGCCTCTTCACCGACGCCGACCTGAGCACCCCCATCACCGAGCTGGCCAAGCTGCGCGCGCGGATCTCCGGCACCACCACCGTCGCCATCGGCTCCCGGGCGGTCGCCGACTCCCGGGTCGAGGTGCATCAGCCCGGCAGCCGCGAGCTGATGGGGCGCACCTACAACCGCCTGCTCCAGCTGCTGGTGCTGCGCGGGCTCCATGACACGCAGTGCGGCTTCAAGCTCTTCACCGGGGAGGTGGCGATCGCCTGCTTCACATCGCTCAGGACGCCGCGGTTCGGCTTCGACGCCGAGGTGCTGCTTCGGGCCCGGCGTCTCGGCTGGCAGATCGCGGAGGTGGGTGTGATCTGGCGCCACGCCGAGAACTCGCGGGTGAGCCCGCTGCGGGACTCGCTCGGCACCCTGCTCGACCTGCTCCGGCTCTGGGTGCGCCGGGACTGAGCCGGTCCCCATCCGGCTCCGGGTGCGAGGGGACGGAGGCGGTCCCCGGTCCACGCCACCTCGCGCGCCGGCGTCCAGCCGGGAGGCGGTTCGGTGCGTTAGAAGGTTTAGCCTCGGTCGAACATGTTTCGGGCCAACCTGCTAGCCTTCGCCTGCTGTGCTGATGGCTGAGGGGATCAGGGGGGGAGTCACAGGCTCGTCGCCCCTGCGCGAACTGGACCACACCCTGGAGCTCCGCGCTCTGGAGCTGGACGCGGTGCTCAGCGCGCTCGACGAGGTGATCGAGGAGACCGCGGCCGAGCACGCCCGGGTCCGCCAGGCCATGACCCAGGCCGAGGAGGTCCGCGGCCAGCTGATGCAGCACCGCCGGCTGGTGACCGACGAGGTGCTGGCCGGTGCCCTGCATCGCAGCGGTGAGCTCTACGCCCGCCTGCGCGCCCTCGACTCCCGCCTCGAGGGCCTCGAGGAGCGGCGCGCCGGCCTGGCGTCGGAGCAGGAGCAGATCGATCACCTCCGGCCCCTGGCCGCCGAGCTGGGAGCCGACCAGGCGGTCAGCTCGGTCACCTCCGACGACCCCCGGATCGTCTGCCGCCGGGCCGAGCGCCAGCTCCACCGGCTGGTGATCCAGGACCACGAGGCCGTCGCCGACCTGATCCTCTCGGGCCCGCTGGAGGACCTCGCCGACGTGGTCCTGGCCGTCGAGCTGATCGGCCATCGGGTGGGCCGGGCCCCGGCGCTGACCGTGACCGACGAGGTCGTCCAGTGCAAGGAGGTCGCCCGGCGCGCCCTGGCGGGGATGCACCGCATCCTCTTCCAGATCAGTCCCCAGGGGCTCGAGGAGGAGGGCCTGGTCGCCTGCGTCCGCCATTTAGCGGCCGATCTCGAGGGCGCGATGGCGGTCCGGGTCCAGGTGGTCGGCGAGGAGCGGCGCCTCCCCGCCCCGGTCGGGCTGGCCGCCTTCCGGGTGGTCGCCGAGGCGATCGACAACGCCTACCGCCACGGCCGGGCCGAGGACGCGGAGGTGGTGCTCGCCTTCCTGCCCGGGAAGCTCCAGATCGTGGTCGCGGACCACGGCGAGGGCTTCGACGTCGAGGCCACCGAGGCGCGGCTGGGGCGAAGCCAGGCGCTCGGCCTGATCAGCATGCGCGCGCGTGCCGAGAACGTCGGCGGCTCCTTCGAGATCCGCAGCTCCCTGGGCGCCGGCACCGAGGTGCGCGCCGCCTTCGACACCGCCGACCCCGCCTGACGGCGGTGGCGGCCGGGAGGGGCCGGCTCGGCGCCGGCCCCCGGCGATCGGGTCAGCTGGCCGCGGCGGCCGCCAGCTGGTTGTACCGGCCGATCTCGGGGCGGCGGGTGCGCTCCCGCTTCAGCTCGTGGAAGTGCTCGGAGGTGAGCAGCCAGGCGACCCGGTCCCACAGCTCCCCCGCGGCCTCGCCGGTGATGCGGGCGTCCACCACCGGCCCGAAAGTCGGCGGCGTGTCGCCCAGGACGAGCGTCGGGACGCCGAAGGCGCCCAGTGCCGCGATGGCGTGATGCTCGGCGAGCAGCTCCTCCAGCGTGCTCGGGTCGGCCAGGGCCGCCGTGGCCAGGCCGGCGTCGAGACCGGCGGCGGCGAGGGCGCCGCGGAGGACCGCCTCGTCGTCCAGCTGCTCGCCCCGCTCGTGATGGGCCTCTCCCAGCTCCGTGTAGACCCGGGCCAGCCCGTCCTCGCCGCCCGCCCGCCGGGCCGCGACCATGACCCGCAGCGCCGCCTCGCTGGCGCGGTGATAGCGGAGGTGCCGCTCGTCCGGCTCGCTGTCCCGGTTGATCTCGGCGAGGACGAAGAGGCCGGTCGTGACCCGGAGCGGCCGGACCTTCTCGGCCTCGGCGAGCCAGCGCGAGGTGAGCCATGCCCAGGGGCAGGCGGGGTCGACGTGGATGGTGACATCGGTGAGGTTCGTCATCCTCCCAACATACGCCGGTGAGCCGGCCCGGCTACCATGCCCCGCGTGGTCGACGCGATCCGCCGCCTGGAGACCGCCGAGGGCACCCTCGTCGCCGAGCGCTGCACGGTCGCCGCGACCTTCCTGACCCGGCTCCGCGGCCTGCTGGGGCGGCGCGAGCTGCCGGCGGGGGAGGGGCTCCTCCTCCAGGACAGCAGCTCGATCCACATGTTCTTCATGCGCTTCGCGATCGACGTCGCCTTCGTGGACGCCGACGGCAGGATCCTGCATGCCTGCCACAGCATCCGGCCCTGGAGGATCTCCCGGATCGTCTTCGGGGCCAAGGCGGCCATCGAGCTGCCCGCCGGCACGCTGCGCTCGCTGGGCGTCGACCGCGGCTCAGTGCTGAAGCTGGTCTGAGCCCGGTGCGCGTCTCCATCCTCCTCGGCCACCACGTTCCGCCCCCGGCGCGCGAGTACGCGCAGCAGAAGCTGCGCCGGCTGGAGCGCCACGCCAGCATCGACGCCGCCGACCTCACCGTGGAGAGGCCGGCCCCCCTCCTCCCCGAGGCCTCGGCCGAGCTCGTCCTCCACCTGGCCCACACCCACCTGGTGGCGCGCTGCGAGGCGGCCGGGGTCCACGAGGCGATCGATGGGGTCGTCGACAAGGCCGACGAGCAGGTCCGCCGCCACCACGACCGGACCACCGACCGCAAGGGGCGGATCGGGGCCGACGCGGAGCCGCCCCGGACCTGACCGCGCCTCGCGCGACCGGCCGTCCAGCGGGCCGCGCGGGTCCGCGCGGAGACCCGTGGCGGGGTTGGGGGTGAGGGGTTGGCCGTGCCGGCCGGCTGGTACGATCCAGCACGGCGCGACAGGCCAGGCTCGATCGCGATCGGGCCGGGCGCTCCCGGCGCGTCATCATGGAGTCCCTGGGTCCCGGCCCGGAAGCTGGGGCCCCCTCTAGGAAGCTGTCATGTCCCTGCTCAGCAAGGTGTTCGGCGATCCCCACAAGCGGGAGATCGACCACCATTTCCGAGTCGTCGAGGAGATCAACGGCCTCGAGGACGAGATGCGCGCGCTCTCCGATGAGGAGCTGCGCCACCGGACCGACGAGCTGCGCGAGCGCATCGGCTACGACGGACCCGACATCAGCTTCGGTCAGACCTACGCCGAGGATCTCGACACCCTCGGCGAGAGCGCGGGCAAGGCGTCCGCGGAGTTCACGAGCGGCGACGTGAGCGCCGAGAGCGAGGACGAGATCGAGCGGCAGTTCGCCCGCCGGGAGCGCCAGGAGCGCGATGAGGAGGAGGGGGAGCACCTCGACGAGATCCTCCCCGAGGCCTTCGCGGTGGTCCGTGAGGCGTCGCGGCGCGTTCTGCGGATGCGCCACTTCGACGTCCAGCTGGTCGGGGGCATGGTCCTCCACGAGGGCAAGATCGCGGAGATGAAGACCGGCGAAGGCAAGACCCTGGTGGCCACCCTGCCGCTCTACCTCAACGCGCTGCTCGGCAAGGGCGCCCATCTGGTCACCGTCAACGACTACCTCGCCCGGCGCGACGCCGGCTGGAACGCCCCTCTCTATCACTTCCTGGGCCTCAGCGTCGGCGTGATCGCGGGCCAGAATCTGTCTTTCATCTACGACCCCGACTACCTCGACGAGGCCCATCCCGACCCCCGCCTCCAGCACCTCCGTCCCTGCACCCGGCGCGAGGCCTATGCCTGCGACATCACCTACGCGACCAACAACGAGCTGGGCTTCGACTACCTGCGCGACAACATGGCCATGACCGTCGAGCAGTGCGTGCAGCGGCGTCTCCACTTCGCCATTGTCGACGAGGTGGACTCGATCCTCGTCGACGAGGCCCGGACGCCACTGATCATCAGCGGCCAGGGCAGCGAGCCCACCGAGAAGTACTACACCTACTCGCGGCTGATCAAGAACCTGATCGCCGAGGACGACTACACGGGCGACGAGAAGACCAAGTCGGTGACCCTCACCGACGAGGGCGTCGCCAAGATCGAGAAGTGGACCGGGATCGAGAACATCTACGACATCGAGCACGCCGTGGAGGCGCACCAGGTCAACCAGGCGCTCCGGGCCTGGGTGTACTACCAGCTCGACCGCGACTACATCGTGCGCGACGGCGAGATCGTGATCGTCGACGAGTTCACCGGGCGGACCATGCCGGGACGGCGCTGGAGCGACGGCCTCCACCAGGCCATCGAGGCCAAGGAGGGGCTGCAGGTCCAGCAGGAGAACATCACCCTGGCGACGATCACCTTCCAGAACTTCTTCCGCCTCTACCACAAGCTGGCCGGGATGACCGGCACGGCGATCACCGAGGCCGAGGAGTTCGACAAGATCTACAAGCTGGAGGTGGTGCCGATCCCCACCAACCAGCCCATGGTCCGCAAGGACGAGGCCGACCTCATCTACCGGACCGAGGGCGCCAAGTTCAAGGCGGTGGTGGACGACATCGTCGAGCGGAGCAAGGCCGGCCAGCCGGTGCTGGTGGGCACCACCAGCATCGAGAAGTCGGAGCGGCTCTCCCGGCTGCTGGAGAAGCAGGGGGTGGCCCACAACGTCCTCAACGCCAAGCAGCACGAGCGGGAGGCGCAGATCATCGCCGAGGCGGGCCAGCAGCGGGCGGTCACCATCGCCACCAACATGGCCGGACGCGGCACCGACATCGTGCTGGGGGAGGGGGTTCCCGATCTCGGCGGCCTCTACATCATCGGCACCGAGCGGCACGAGTCCCGGCGCATCGACAACCAGCTCCGCGGTCGTGCCGGACGTCAGGGCGACCCGGGGGAGACCCGATTCTTCCTCTCCTTCGAGGACGACCTGATGCGCGTCTTCGGGGGCGAGCGGATGCAGGGCATCATGAACATGCTCCGCATCGACGAGGACGTTCCCCTGGAATCCAAGACGGTGAGCAGGCAGATCGAGAGCGCCCAGTCCCGGGTCGAGGGTCAGCACTTCGACACCCGGCGTCACGTCGTCGAGTACGACGACGTCATGAACAAGCAGCGCGAGATCATCTTCGGCGAGCGCCGCAAGATCCTGGAGGGGGTCGACACCCGGGCCAACTTCCTGGCCATGCTCGAGCATGTGGTGAGCGAGGAGGTGCCCACCTTCTGCGAGGGCCGTCACCGCGACACCTGGGACCTGGATCAGCTCTGGGCCCGGATGCGCCAGTTCACCGGCCCGCTGCTGCCGGCGGTCGGCGAGGTTGATCTCGAATCGCTGGGGGACAGCATCCCCGAGGTCATCGAGACCATGGTCGGCGAGATGACCTCCCTCTACGAGGAGCTGGAGGCCAAGCACGGCCCCGAGCTGATGCGGCGGGCCGAGCAGCTGGTGATGCTGAGCGTCATCGACGAGAAGTGGCGCTCCTACCTGACCCAGATGGAGCACATGCGCGAGCAGATCGGCTTCCACGGCTACGGTCAGATGGATCCGCTCATCGAGTACAAGCAGGAGGCCTATCACTCCTTCCAGGAGCTGATGGCCGAGATCCAGCGCGACATCGTGCGCCTCCTCTTCACGATCAGGTTCGAGGCCCTCCGGCCGCCCGAGGAGGCGCCGCCGACCGAGGCGGCCACCGGCGAGACCGCGGGGGAGTCCCCGCGCGCCGACCAGCCCGGCTCGGGCCGGAGCGCGGAGCCCGAGGCCGCCCCGCCGCCAGCCCGGCCCGCGGCGGCGGCTGCCAGCGGCTCCCTGGCCCGCGCCACGGTCAAGGGCGGCGGGCCGGCGCCCGTGGCCGCCCCCACGCCCGTGCTGGCCCCCGCCCCCGCCCCCACTCCCGCTCCCGCTCCGGTTGCCGCCCCGGTTCGCGCGCCCGTCCCGGAGCTCGCGGGGGCCCCGGCGCGGGCGGCCGCTCCCTCGCGGGCCATGGCCATCCCCGGGGTTGCCGGCATGCTGCCCCAGACCCGGGTGCGCAACGTGGTGGAGAGCTCCGCCGAGGGGACCCGCCGCAGCGACGGGGCCGGGCTGCCCGGCTCCAACGGCAAGGGCTCACCCCGCAAGATGGGCCGCAACGAGCGTTGCTGGTGCGGCAGCGGCAAGAAGTACAAGTTCTGCCACGGCGCCTAGCCTCGGACCCGGAACTCAGGGTGCGATCGAAGGCTCCTGACCGCTGAGCCTCGGAACGTTCTCCTCGCGGGGTCAGCCCGCGCGGGGTACCCGCTCCTCACACCCCCAGGGGGCGTCATGGGCCTTGAGCAGGTCGAGGAAGGGGTCGGGGGGGAAGGCTTCGGGTCCGAGCACCCCCACTCCCGACCACGCCCCGGACTCGAGCAGCTCGAGTGCGGCCAGCGGGTTCACCGCCGTCTGCCACACCACCGCCTGCGAGCCGTACTCGGCCATGGACCGTGCGTTGTCCACCACGTGGTAGAGGTAGACCTCGCGCGGGTGGCCGTCCTTGCCGGTGCCCCGCACCCAGGTGCCGGCGCAGGTGAGCCCGGACATGCGGTCCCCCAGGCCGGCGGGGTCGGGCAGGCAGGCGGCGACGAGGTCGCGGGGCGAGACCTGGGTCCCGCCGACCTCCACCGGCTCCGTCGAGTCCAGCCCCAGCTTGTGCAGGGTCTGAAGCACCCCGATGAACTCGTCGCCCAGCCCGTACTTGAAGGTGACCCGGCCGCAGTCGACCCAGCGCGGCACCAGGAGCACCTCCTCGTGCTCCACGTTCACGCATTCGATGGGCCCGATCCCCTCCGGGAAATCGAACACCTCGGGCTCGCTGAAGGGCGGGGTGGTGAACCAGCCCCGACCGCGCTCGAAGATGATGGGCGGGTTCAGGCATTCCTCGATGGTCGTCCAGATCGAGAAGGTGGGGGCGAACTCGTAGCCCGCCACGGTCAGGTTGGCACCGTCGCGGACGCCCACCTCGTCGATGGAGGCAAAGAGGTGGTCGGCAGCGTAGCGGCTGAAGACGTCGGCGAGGCCGGGCTCGACCCCCATCCCCACCAGGGCCAGGAGGCCCTTGGCCTCCCATTCCCCGGCCAGGGCGAACTGCTCGTCGCCGAGCTTGACCCCCGGCTTGGAGTGGGGCTCCTCCGGGTGGGGGTGGGACAGCGACATGGCCATGTCCAGATAGGTCACCTTGGACGCCAGAGCGGCCCGGAAGAGAGGCATGACGAACCGGGGATCGACAGCGTTGAGGAGCACGTCGCATCGCTCGGTTTCCAAGAGTTGCGATACCGCGCCCTGGTCGGATGCGTCGAGGCGGGTGGCCCGGAACCGCTCGCCGGCGCCGGCAATCGCGCGCTCCGCACGGCCAACCTCATAGTCGGCCACCACCACCCTGTCGAAGAGGTTCCACCGCGACGCCGTGCGGGCGATCGCGGTTCCGACTCCACCGGCTCCGACAAGCAGAACGCGCATGGCAGAAATCCTCCAAGGCGGCGATTATACTGGCCGCCAAACGGCGCCGGGTGCGCGCGCCCGGCACGAGGCGCTTGTAGCTGGGAGGCGGCCGTGAGCATCCTACGCGACAGGTGGGGGAACTTTGTCGGCGGTGAGTACATCGACCCCAAGGACGGTGCTTTTAGTCATCTAATCGACCCGGTCAATGGCGAGCCGTTCACCGCGGTTCCGCTGTCGAAGCCGGAGGATGTCGACCACGCGTGCCGGGTGGCGGAGAAGGCGTTCGAGGTCTGGCGTGAGACCACGCCGTCGGAGCGCAGCCTGGCGCTGCTCCGCTTCGCCGACGCCATGGAGAGGCGGGGCGACGAGATCGTCGACCTGGAGTGCCGCAACACCGGCAAGCCGCGCGCGCTGACCGCGTCCGAGGAGCTGCCCCCGGTCCTCGACCAGATCCGCTTCTTCGCCGGGGCCTGCCGGCTGCTCGAGGGCCGCGCCGCAGCCGAGTACATGCACGGCTACACCTCCTTCGTGCGGCGCGAGCCGGTCGGGGTCTGCGCCCAGGTGACCCCCTGGAACTACCCGATGATGATGGCCGTCTGGAAGTTCGCCCCCGCCATCGCCGCCGGCAACACGGTGGTACTCAAGCCGGCCCACACCACCCCGCTGACCAGCCTGCTGATGGCCGAGATCGCTGCCGAGTTCCTCCCCCCCGGGGTGCTCAACGTGGTGTGCGGCAGCAACCGGGACATGGGCAGCGCCCTGATTGGTCATCCCATCCCCCGTATGGTCTCCATCACCGGCAGCGTGCGTGCCGGGCGCGAGGTCGCCCTCACCGCCGCCGCCGATGTGAAGCGGGTGCACCTGGAGCTGGGGGGCAAGGCACCCGTGGTCGTCTTCGACGACGTCGATGTCGAGAAGGCGGCCGCGGGCATCGCCCTGGCCGGCTTCTTCAACGCCGGCCAGGACTGCACGGCGGCGACTCGGGTGGTCGCCGGCCCGCGCGTCTACAGCGACTTCGTGGAGGCGCTTGCGGAGCGGGCGAAGGCGCAGGTGGTGGGCGCGCCCGACCTGCCCAACGTCGACTTCGGCCCCCTCAACAGCGAGAGCCAGCTCAAGGTGGTGGCCGGCTACGTCGATCGCCTGCCCGCCCACGCCCAGGTGCGCCACGGCGGCCACCGGATCGGAGACCGGGGCTTCTTCTACGAGCCCACCGTGGTCACCGGGGTGGAGCAGGCCGACGAGATCATCCAGGAGGAGGTGTTCGGCCCGGTCATCACCGTGCAGCGCTTCGCCGACGAGGATCAGGCGGTGGCCTGGGCCAACGGGGTGGAGTACGGGCTGGCCTCTTCGGTGTGGACCAGGGACCACGGCCGGGCCATGCGCATGGCCAAGCGGCTGGACTTCGGCTGCGTGTGGATCAACACCCACATCCCGCTGGTGGCCGAGATGCCCCACGGCGGATTCCGCCACTCCGGATACGGCAAGGATCTGTCGGTGTACGGCTTCGAGGACTACACCCGGGTCAAGCACGTGATGACGGCGCTCGACGTCTGAGTTGAGGTCAGGGCATGACACCCATTCCCGGTAGCGTTTCGCCGACTCGACACCTGGTCACCGAGATCCCCGGCCCACGGTCGCTGGAGCTGATGGCGCGCCGCCAGCGCGCCATCCCTCGCGGGGTCGGCACCACCCTGCCGGTGTTCGTCACCCGGGCCGGCCCCGGGATCCTGGAGGACGTCGACGGCAACCGGCTGATCGACTTCGGCTCCGGTATCTCCACCACCAACGTGGGCAACAGCGCCCCGCTGGTGGTCGCCGCCATCCAGGAGCAGGCGGCGCTCTTCACCCACACCTGCTTCCAGGTGACCCCCTACGCCAGCTACGTCGAGGTCTGCGAGCGACTCAACGAGCTCACCCCGGGGGGTCATGAGAAGCGGTCGTTCCTGGTCAACTCGGGGGCCGAGGCGGTGGAGAACGCGGTCAAGGTCGCCCGCTACGCCACCGGCCGGACCGGGATCGTCGCCTTCGACCATGGCTTCCACGGCCGCACCCTGCTGACCATGACCCTCACCGGCAAGGCCCATCCCTACAAGCAGGGATTCGGTCCCTTCGCTCCCGAGGTCCACCGCGCTCCCTACTCGGATCCCTTCCGTGAGACCGGCCAGCTCGGCGACACCATCACGATGCTGGAGACCACGGTCGGGGCGGAGAGCATCGCCGCCGTCCTGGTCGAGCCGATCGCCGGCGAGGGGGGTGTGGTGGTGCCCGAGCCGGGATGGCTCGCCGGCCTCGCCGACTGGTGCCGGGAGCGGGGCATCCTGCTCATCGCCGACGAGGTGCAGACCGGGTTCGGGCGCACCGGAGCCTGGTTCGCCTGCGAGCACGAGGGCGTGGTGCCCGACCTGATCACCACCGCCAAGAGCTTGGGTGGTGGGTTGCCCATCGGCGGGATCACCGGCCGGGCCGAGATCATGGACGCGGTGCACGGCGGCGGCCTGGGCGGGACCTTCGGTGGCAACCCGGTGGCCTGCGCCGCCGCTCTGGCGGCGATCCGCACCATCGAGTCGGAGGGGCTGCTGGCCCGAGCCCGCGCCATCGGCGAGACCATGCTGCGCCGGCTCCGCCGGCTCTCCGCCGGCACCCCGGCGATCGGCAACGTGCGCGGCAGGGGGGCGATGGTGGGGATCGAGTTCGTGGGCGGGGACGGCATCGCCCCGGATCGTGAGACCACCGGCCGGGTGCTGCACCGGTGTCACCAGGAGGGGCTGATGGTCCTCGGTGCCGGGACCTACGGCAACGTGATCCGCCTCCTACCTCCGCTGGTCATCTCGGACGAGCTGCTCGATGAGGGCCTGGGGATCCTCGAGAGAGCGGTGACGGTGGCATGAGAGCCCATTCCCAGGGAGAGCCGGCCAGGGACTGAAGCTCAAGGAGAGACCTTCATGACAACGGCTGCCATCGCCGAGACCCGGGTGGACAAGGGACTGAAACCCGGGGCGCTCTCGCTGGTCTCCAACATCGTCATCGGGGTAGCCTCGGTGGCCCCGGCCTACAGCCTCGCGGCCACCCTGGGTGCCATCGCCGCCTTCTGCGGTCTGATCTCGCCGCTGGTAGTGGTGATCGCCTTCGTGCCCATGCTCTTCGTCTCGATCGGCTACAGCGAGCTGAACAAGGCCGACCCCGACTGCGGCACCACCTTCACCTGGGCCACCCGGGCCTTCGGTCCCCGGACCGGCTGGCTGGGGGGCTGGGGGATCCTGGCCTCGGACATCCTGGTCATGGCCAGCCTGTCACAGGTGGCGTCGGTGTACACGTTCCACCTGTTCAACGCCGACAGCATCGCCAACGACGCCACCGGTGGCTGGGTCCTGCTCCTCGGTCTGGCCTTCCTCGCCGTGATGACCTGGGTCTGCTACCGCGGCATCGAGATCTCAGCGCGGCTGCAGCGCGTGCTGCTCTCCATCGAGGTGGTCATGCTGCTGGTGTTCGGCCTGGTGGCGCTGATCCGGGTGCTCACCGGCAACGCCCCCGCCGGCCACGTCACCCCGAGCATCACCTGGTTCAACCCCGGCGCGGTGCCCTTCTCGACCCTGGTCAGCGGTCTCCTGCTCATGCTCTTCATCTACTGGGGCTGGGACACGTCGGTGTCGATCAACGAGGAGACCGCCGACCGAACCCGCAACCCGGGGCGGGCGGCGATCATCGCCACCGTCCTTCTGCTGGTGATGTATTTCGTGGTCACCCTCGGCGCCCAGTCCTTTGCCGGGGTCGGGACCACCGGCACCGGGCTCGCCAACCCCAACAACGTGGGTGACGTCATCTCAGTGCTGGGCACTGCGGTCTTCGGCACCTCGTGGTTCGGCCAGCTGTTCTTTCACCTGCTCCTCCTGATGGTGCTCTCCTCGGCGGCCGCCTCGGCCCAGACCACCATCCTGCCCACTGCCCGGACCATGCTCTCCATGGCCGTCTACAAGGCGCTTCCCGACTCCTTCGCCAAGATGCACCCGCGCTACTTCACGCCCAGTGTCTCGACGCTGGTGATGGGTGGCGTTTCTGCCGTTGTGTACGTCATCATGAATTACATGTCGCAAGGGCTGGTGATCGCCGACGCGGTCACCGCCATCGGCGTCTGGATCGCCTTCTACTACGGGCTCACCGGATTCACCTGCGCCTGGTACTACCGCAGGACGCTGCTCAGCAGCGCGCGCAACTTCTTCATGCGCGGCCTCATCCCCTTGCTCGGCGGCCTGATGCTGTACTTCGCCCTGGTGTGGAGCATCGGGGCCGATTTCAACTACGGAAGCGGGGTCAGCTACACCTCCTGGACGCTGCCGTTCGGGCCGCGCTGGGTGATCGGCGGCGTCTTCCTGATCGCCCTGGTCTCCGCGCTGGTCGGTCTCGTCATCATGGTGGCATGCTGGATTGCGCGCCCAGCCTTCTTCGAGGGCAAGGTGCTCAACCGATCGACGCCCACCCTGGCGCCGGAATCGGGGCTGCCGGAGGTGGCCGCCCCGCCGGCGAGCCGGTCGTGACCAGATGCCCGTGATGCTCTCGACCGCTCCGCCCGCCCGCTGCGGCAATCCCCGTCCGGTCCGGGATGCGAGGAGATCCTGATGGCCCTCACCGTCGACGAGATCGTCACCGTCAACCCCGCCACCGAGGTCGAGCTCCACCGCTATCCGGTGATGTCAGAAGCCGAGGTCGGCGCGGTGCTGGACACGGTTCGGGGCAGCTCCCCCGGTTGGCGCGGGGTGCCCATCCGGCACCGCGCCGAGCTGATGCATGCCGCCGCCGCGGTCCTCCGCCGCCGCGTCGACGAGCTCGCCGGCCTGATCACGGCCGAGATGGGCAAGGCTGTGACCGAGGCCCGTGCCGAGGTCGAGAAGTGCGCCAGCTGTTTCGACCACTTCGCCGACCACGCCGAGGAGTACCTGGCCGACCAGGATGCGCCCTCGGACGGATCTCGGAGCTTCGTGGCCTTCGAGCCGCTGGGCACCGTGCTCGCGATCATGCCCTGGAACTTCCCGTTCTGGCAGGTGACGCGCTTCGTCGCGCCCGCCCTGATGGCGGGAAACACCGGCGTGCTGAAACACGCCAGCAACACCACCGGCTGCGCCCTGGCCATCGAATCCGTCTTCCGCGATGCAGGCTTTCCGGACTCGGTCTTTCGCACCCTGGTGGTACCGGGACGCCGGGTGGCCCCGGTGATCGAAGACCCGCGGGTCGCCGCCATCACCCTCACCGGCAGCGACGACACCGGCGCTCAGGCCGCCAGCGTGGCCGCTCGCTGCCTCAAGAAGTCGGTGCTGGAGCTGGGCGGGTCGGATGCCTTCGTGGTCCTGGAGGACGCCGACCTCGAGGCGGCCGCGAGGGTCGGGGTCAGGGCGCGCTTCCAGAACTGCGGGCAGAGCTGCATCGCCGCCAAGCGGTTCATCGTGGTGGAGAGGGTCGCCGACAGCTTCGAGGAGGCCTTCGTCGCCGAGGCCCGGCGCCTTCGGGTGGGCGATCCCACCGAGCCCGCGATCCAGATGGGCCCGCTGGCCCGCGACGACCTCCGTCAGGATCTGGAGCGCCAGCTCCGCCAATCGCTGGATGCCGGGGCCCGCCTGCTCACCGGTGGGCGTCGACTCGACGGCAAGGGCTGGTTCTTCGAGCCCACCGTGCTGGCCGGCTGCGCTCCCGGGATGCCCGCCTTCGACGAGGAGACCTTCGGACCGCTGGCGTCGGTGACGCGAGTTGCCGGCGAGGACCAGGCCCGCGACCTCGCCAACCACTCCGCGTTCGGCCTGGGCGGCAACGTCTGGACCAGGGACGTGGAGCGCGGGGTCAGGTTTGCCCGCAGCCTGGAGACCGGAGGCGTCTTCGTCAACGGGATGACCCACTCCGACCCCCGCCTACCCTTCGGCGGGGTGAAGCGCAGCGGCTACGGCCGCGAGCTGCACGCCTTCGGCATTCGCGAGTTCGTCAACATCAAGACGATCTGGGTAGGCTAGGGGAGGGGATGTGAGCATCTGCTCACCCCCTTGATATTTGCTCATGAGGACGGATATGCTGGCTCCTGCCCGACCGGGACTCAGGAGTTTCGAATGTCCGAGTGTGGCGGCAGGTAGATGCCGCTCGTCCCGCTGCAGCGGATCCTGACCAAGGCGAGGTCCGGCGGTTACGCCGTGGGGTACTTCGAGGCGTGGGACGCGTGCTCGCTCGAGGCGGTGCTGACCGCGGCAGAGGCGGAGTCCGCGCCCGTGATCCTCGGCTTCGGCGCGATGATGGTGGACGGGAGCTGGCTGGATGGCGGCGGCGTCGACATCCTCGGCGCCATCGGACGCCGTTACGCGGAGCGCAGCTCCGTCGATGCCGCTCTGATCTTCAATGAGGCCCACAGCTTGGAGCAGGCGGAGCGCGGCATCGACGCCGGCTTCAACGCGGTGATGATCGACACCGAGCACTGGCCCGCCGAGGACGCCATCGTCGCGGTGAGGGAGCTCTGCCGGGTCGCGCAGCCGCTGGGGGTGGCGGTCGAGGCGGAGCTGGGCTGCCTGGCGGCGGCCACCGGGGCGGGCGTCGACGCCAGCCACGCGCGCCTGACCGACCCTGGCGAGGCGGCCCTCTTTGTCCGGGAGACCGGGGTGGACTGCCTGGCGGTCTCGGTGGGCAACGTCCACATCCTCATGGAGCAGGAGGCCTCCATCGACGTGGAGCGTCTGCGGGCCATCCATGAGCGGGTCGAGGTCCCCCTCGTCATCCACGGCGGCACCAGCTTCCCGCCGGCCGCGGTGAGGCCGGCGATAGAGCTCGGGGTCGCCAAGTTCAATGTCGGCACGGTCCTCAAGCACGCCTTCTGGGACGGCCTGGAATCCGCGGTCAGCTCGGCGGGCACCCCGCCCGACGTGCACCGGCTCCTCGGCTCCCACAAGGAATCCGACGTGATGGTCGTCGCCCAGCAGCTGATGACCGCCAGGGTACGCTCTCTGATCCGGCTGTACGGGGGAAGCGGGCGCCAGGGGACGGCGTCGGAGCCGGGTGCCGCATGAGCCCGGACACTCTGAGCGGAAGCACCACACCCGGGCCGGCGCCCGTCACCGGCGACGTCGACGGGGCGCGCGAGCCGGAGCTCTACCGCCGGATGCGGCTGATCCGGCGCTTTGAGGAGCGCGTCTACCTGCTCTACCTGCAGGGCGAGATCCCGGGGACGCTGCACCAGTACCAGGGTCAGGAGGCGGTCGCGGTCGGCGTCTGCGACGTGCTGCGAGCGACGGACTGGATAACCTCCACCCATCGGCCCCACGGCCACGCGCTGGCCAAGGGTGTAGATCTCCGGGCGGCAATGGCTGAGCTCTACGGCAAGGCGACCGGCTGCTGCGGCGGCAAGGGGGGCTCCATGCATCTCGGAGACCCTGCGGTGGGCATGCTCCCGGCGATCGCCATCGTGGGGGGAGGCAACACGGTGGTCACCGGCCTCGGGCTGGCGTTCAAGCTCCGGCACACGGACCAGGTCGCGGTCTGCTTCTTCGGTGAGGGCGCGAGCAACGAGGGCGCGTTTCACGAGGGCCTGAACTTCGCCGCCGTCCAGCACCTCCCCATCGTCTTCGCCTGTGAGAACAACCTCTACGGTGCCTCCACACCCTTCACGCAGACCAGCCTCGTCCCCGATGTCGCGACCCGCGGCGCGGCCTATGGAGTGCGCGCGGAGATCGTCGACGGGATGGACGTGCTCGCCGTGCGCGAGTCCGCCGAACGCGCGGTGGGCGAGGCGCGCGCGGGAGCTGGTCCCGTCCTCCTCGAGTTCAAGACCTACCGCTTCGCCGGCCACAGCCGCGGTGACGTCCGCGGCTATCGCAGCCGCGAGGAGGAGGCGGAGTGGAAGGAGCGCGATCCCATCGTCCGGATCCGCGACCGCCTCGCCCCCGTCCTGAAGCCGGGGGCCCTCGACGAGGTCGACGCGCAGGTGGAGGCGGCCATCGACGATGCCGTCGAGTTCGCCCGGCAGTCGCCCCCGCCGCGTGCCGAGGACGCCCTCACCGGCGCCTACGCGACCCTGATCCGCGGGGAGCCGCCCTCGTGACCCCGGGCGCCGCGCCGGCCGGCGGCGCACGCCGGCTCACGATCGCCGAGGCGCTGCGCGAGGCGATCGCCGAGGAGATGCGTCGCGACGAGAGGGTGTTCCTGATCGGCGAGGACGTCGGCGTTCCCGGGGGGTTCGGAGGTGCGTTCGGGGTCTACCTCGGTCTGACCGAGGAGTTCGGCCATGAGCGCATCATCGACACCCCGATCAGCGAGAAGGCGATCGCCGGCGCGGCGATCGGAGCCGCGCTGATGGGGCTGCGGCCGATCCCGGACCTGCAGTACGCCGACTTCCTCTTCGAGTGCATGGACGAGCTCGTCAACCAGGCCGCGAAGATGCGCTACATGTCGAATGGGAAGCTGAGCGTGCCCCTGGTCCTCCGCTGCCCGGTGGGCACGGCGAATCGGGGAGCCCAGCACGGTCAGTGTCCGGAGAGCTACTTCGTGCACGTGCCCGGTCTCAAGGTCGTCTGCGTCTCCGACGCCTATCACGCCAAGGGGCTGCTGAAGAGCGCGGTGCGCGACGACGACCCCGTCATCTTCTTTGAGCACAAGCTGCTCTACGGCAGCAAGGGACGCGAGCAGGCCGGTGGTCTGGACCTGACCTCCCCCGTCCCCGAGGAGGAGTACCTCTTCCCGATCGGGAAGGCGGTGGTGAAACGCCCCGGCACCTCGGTCACGGTGGTGGCCACCCACATCAGCCTCTACCGTGCCCTGGCGGCCGCCGAGGAGCTGGCCGGGGACGGCATCGACTGCGAGGTCATCGACCCGCTCACGCTGCTGCCCCTCGACGAGGAGACCATCTTCGCGTCGGTGCGCAAGACCGGCCGGCTGGTGATCGCCCACGAGGACACCCTGACCGGGGGATGGGGCGCGGAGCTCGCGGCCAGAGTGGCGGAGGAGTGCCTCTTCTCCCTGGAGGCGCCGATCCGGAGGGTTGCCAGCCGCGACGTCCCGCTTCCGGTCGCCCCCGTCATGGAGCAGACGGTGGTGCCGTCGCTGGCGAGGATCAAGGCCGTCATCCAGAGTTGTTGCGGAGGCTGACCAGGCACCATGGCGCACCGGATCGACATGCCGTCGCTGGGTCAGACCACCGACGAGCTGCTCATCATCGAGTGGTTCAAGCAGGAGGGCGACCCGGTCGAGCTGGGCGAGCCGCTGCTCAGCGTGGAGACCGACAAGGCCCAGGTCGACGTCGAGGCGGTGGCAGCCGGGACGCTGCTCAAGGTCCTCCGCGAGGCCGGGGACACCGTACAGGCCGGTTCGCCGGTGGCGTACATCGGCGCTCCGGGAGAGGCGGTGCCAGATGCGCCGGCCGGTCACGATCTCCCCGTTGGCGCGGAGCGCTCCGACCTCGCGACCGCCGCTCCGACAAGCCTGGCCCCACCCCCGCCGCCGGGTCGGGTCGCGGCACTGCCGGCGGCGCGGCGGCGGGCGAGCGAGCTCGACGTCGATCTGGCCGCGCTCGCGGGCACCGGTCCGGATGGCGCGATCACGGTCCAGGACGTCGAGCGGGCGGCACAGGAAGCGTCCGCCCGTGCCGACCACGACCTGGTCGTCGTCCCCCCGCTCCGCCAGGTGATCGCCCGGCGCATGTCCGCGTCGGCCCGGCAGATCCCCCAATTCACCCTGACCGTATCCCTCGACGTCAGCGCGGCGCGGGACCTCATCCGAGCCCGGCGCGCGGAGGTGGTGGCGGCTTCCGGCCTGACATACACCCATCTGATCGTCCGGGCGGTGGCGGCCGCCCTGCGCGCATTCCCCAGCGTCAACCAGCTCTGGGTGGAGGAGGGACCACGCTATCGGCAGCTGGGTCGCTCGGACGTGGGGCTTGCCGTCGCCTGCGAGGACGGGCTCCGTGTGGTGAGCATTCCCGAGCCCGATCAGGCGTCGCTGGCGGAGCTGCCAGGTCTCATCGGCAAGGCCGCCGAGCGGGCCCGAGCGGGCTCGCTGCTCCCCGTGGACCGTCTGCCCGCCTCGGTGACGGTCAGCAACCTCGGGATGCACGGGGTCGAGCAGTTCCAGGCGCTCGTCGATCCCGACCAGACCGCCGTGCTCGCGGTCGGCACCCTGGAGGAGCGACCGGTGGCCAGGAGCGGCGCGATCGCCATCCTGCCGATGATGCGAATCAGCCTCTCCACCGACCACCGGGTGGTGGACGGCACCGAGGCGGCCCAGTTCCTGCAATTCGTCAAGGCCGCTGTGGAGAACCCGCATGGCGGAGGATGAGATGACCACCGCCGCGGCGCCGGGGGTGGCCAGCCGCTGGGACGACACCGAGGCGGTCGAGTGCAGGAGCGAGCTGGAGCTCCGCGCCTACAGCTCCCGCCTGCTCGGCCAGGACCCCCGGCTGGTGCTCCACGGCGGGGGCAACACCTCGGTGAAGCTCACCCAGACCAACCTCTTCGGCGAGGCGGAGGCGATCCTCTGGGTCAAGGGCAGTGGCTGGGACCTGGGCAGCATCGAGCCCGCCGGCTTCGCCCCGGTGCGGATGCGGCAGCTGCTGTCGCTCGCCGCGCTCACCGAGCTCTCCGACATCGACATGGCCCGCGAGCTTCGCATCGGCACCGTCGACCCCGCCGCCCCCGCTCCCTCGGTCGAGTCGATCCTCCACGCCATCATCCCCTTCACGTACGTCGACCACACCCACGCGGATGCGGTCCTCACCCTCACCAACTCGGTGAACGGAGCCGCGTCGATCGAGAGGCTCTATGGAGAGCGCCTCCTCCACGTTCCCTACGTGATGCCCGGATTCCGGCTGGCCGCCCTCTGCGCCGACCTCTATCCGAAGCGGCGCGGTCCCCAGACTATCGGGATGCTGCTGCTGAACCACGGCGTCTTCACCTGGGGTGAGACCGCCCGCGAGTCGTACGAGCGGATGATCGAGGTCGTCGCGCTCGCCGAGGCGTGCATCGACGAGCAGGTGGGTGGTCGCCGCCGGCCTGCGGCTCCGACTCCGGCCTCGTACACATCCGGGGAGATCGCGGGCCTGCGCCACGAGATCTCGAAGGCGGCCGGTGTCCCGATGATCCTGCAGGTGGACGACGGGCCGAGCGCGCTCTGCTTCGCCCGGCGCCCCGACGTCGCCGTGCTCTCGCAGCAGGGTCCGGCCACCCCCGACCACGTGATCCGCACCAAGCGGCTGCCCCTGCTGGGGCGCGACGTCGCCGGCTACGCCCACGCGTATGAGAGCTACTTCGCCGAGCACGCGGCCGGTTCGGGACGCCCGCTGAAAGCCCTGGACCCGGCCCCCCGGGTGGTCATCGATCCGCAGGTCGGAGTGTTGGCGGCCGGAAGGTCGGCGTCCGACGCCTCCATCGCGGCGGACATCTACCGGCACACGATCGAGATCATCCTCGACGCCACCGAGCTCGGTGGCTACCGTGCCCTCCCTGCCGGGGACATCTTCGACGTCGAGTACTGGGATCTGGAGCAGGCCAAGCTCGCCAGGACGGGCGCGCCGGCGCCGTTCACCGGTGAGGTCGCCCTGGTCACCGGGGCGGCCGGTGGCATCGGTCGCGCCTGTGCCGAGCTCCTGCTGCGGCAGGGTGCCGCGGTCGTCGGCCTGGATCTCAACCCGGCGGTGGCGGAGGTGGCCCCCGGGGCCGCCTGGTTCGGCGCCCGGTGCGACGTGACCGACCCCGAGCAGGTGGCAGCCGCCGTCGAGACCGGGGTCCGGCGTTTCGGCGGCATCGACATCGCCGTCCTCAACGCGGGCGTCTTCCCCCCCAGCCAGCGCCTCGACGCGCTGGAGATGGACGCCTGGCGCGCGGTCATGGGCGTCAACGTCGAGGCCTCGGTCGCGCTGTTGCGCCGGCTCCACCCCCTGCTGCGGCTGGCGCCCGGCGGCGGGAGGGTGGTGGTGATCGGCTCCAAGAACGTGCCGGCCCCGGGCCCCGGCGCGGCCACCTACTCGGCATCGAAGGCAGCGCTCACCCAGGTGGCGCGGGTGGCCGCCCTGGAGTGGGGCCGGGATCGGATCAGGGTCAACGTGATCCACCCCAATGCGGTCTTCGACACCGGGCTGTGGTCGCCGGAGATCATCGAGGAGCGCGCGCGCCAGTACGGCCTCAGCGTCGCCGAGTACCGCAGCAACAACGTGATGCGGATGGAGGTGCGCAGCCAGGACGTGGCCGAGATGTGCGTGGCCATGTGCGGGCGCGCCTTCGCCAGCACCACCGGCGCGCAGGTCCCGGTGGACGGCGGCAACGAGCGAGTCATCTGAGATGCTCACCGGGATCCACGCGCCACCCATCGCCAGGAGCCGAACCCGGGGCGTCGAGCGCGACGTCGAGCTGATGACCTGGGTGGCCTCCCAGTACTACCTGGAGGGGATGACCCAGGAGGCGGTGGCCCGCTCCCTGCACCTCTCGCGGCCGACGGTCGGGCGGCTGCTGGAGCGCGCCCGTACGGTGGGAATCGTGGAGATCACGGTCAACGTCCCCACCGACCTCGGCCTCCGGGTCGAGGCGGAGCTGGTCGCGGAGTTCGGCCTCGACCGGGTCCTGCTCGTCAACGATCAGACCGACGAGGTGGGCCAGCGGGCGTCCGTGGCCCGGGCGGCCGCCGGGTTCCTCCGGCTCCAGCTCGGCGACGGGGACCTGGTGGCGCTGGGGATGGGCCGGAACGTGGGCGCGGTGCCGGACCACGTCGGCGCCGCTCCGGCCCGCGGCGCGACCTTCGTGAGCGGGATCGGCGGGTCGCCCCTGGTGGACACGGGCGTCAACCCCAACGAGATCTGCCGCCGCCTCGCCGAGGCGTTCGGGGGCAGTGCCGAGGTGCTCTATGCACCCGCCTATGCCGAGACGCCGGCGGTCCGCGACGCGTTCATGCACCACGAGGGCGTGCGTGACGTGCTCGAGCGCGCCCGCACCGCCAACGTTGCCGTGATCGGGATCGGCAACGCCCGGGACGACAGCGCGGTGGTTCGGATGGGCTGCTTCTCTGTGGCCGAGATGCGCCGGCTTCGTGACCACGGGGCGGTGGGCGATATCCTCGGCTCCTTCTTCGACGCCGAGGGCCGTCCGGTCCTCGAGGGCATGGGGGACCGGGTGGTGGCGATCGGGCGGGCGGATCTCGAGAGGATCCCCTGCGTGATCGCCATCGCCAGCGAGAGGGACAAGGGTGACGCGGTTCTGGGGGCGCTGCGCAGCGGCATGGTGAACGTCCTGGTCACCAACCTCACCACGGCGCGCACCGTGCTCGATCTCTGCTCGGGCTCCACCACAAGAGCGGCCCGTGACCTCTCCGCAGGTGCCGGACCTGCCGCCGCCGGCCGCTCGTCACGGCGATCCCATTGACTGAGCCTCGACGTCTCGCACCGCGTGTCCTCTGCGCGGGCATCCTGGTCGCCGATCTCTTCGTGCCCCCGCTGCCCCGCCTGCCCGCGGCGGGCGAGCTCCTGGCCACGGACGGCTTCCTCATGGAGGTGGGAGGCTGCGCCGCCAACGTCGCGGTGGGCCTGTCCAGGCTGGGCGTCGTCTCCCGGGTCGTGGGGCGGGTCGGACGCGACGCCTTCGGCGATTTCATCAGCACGACGCTGGCGGGCTCCGGCATCGACGTGTCTTTCATCCGGAGGTCGGAGACGGCGGGCACGTCGCAGACGGTGGTCGTCCCCGTCGTCGGTGAGGACCGCCGCTACATCCACACCCTGGGTGCCAACGCCGACCTCACCGAGCGAGACCTCAGCCCCGCCGCCATGTCGGGGGTCGAGGTCGTCTACGTCGGCGGCTACCTGGTCCTGCCCGGCCTCCGCCCGGTGGCGGTGGCGCAGCTCTTCGAGGCAGCCCATCGAGCCCAAGCGCGCACGCTGCTGGACGTGGTCCTGCCCGGCGATGCCGCCGCCCAGCTCGACCATCTGCTCCCCATCCTGCCCAGCGTTGACTTCTTCCTGCCCAACTACGACGAGGCGAGGCGGCTGACCGGAGAGCCGGACCCGGAGCGGCAGGCCGCAGTCTTCGCCGACGCCGGTGCAGGGACCGTGCTCATCACCATGGGTGCCGAGGGTTTGCTGGTTCGCACCGCGCACCATGTCCGGCATCTCGCTGCCCCGAGCGTCGACGTCGTTGACGGCTCGGGAGCCGGCGATGCGTTCACAGCGGGGCTGATCGTCGGCATCCTCGAGGGCTGGCCTCTGGAGCGGTCACTCTCGTTCGCCAGCGAGGTCGGTGCCCTGGCGTGCACGGCGCTGGGCTGCACCAGCGGGATCCCCGATCGAGACCGCGTCTCCGAGCTGGTCCGGCAGGCTGGCTCAGGCCCATCCGCATCAGGGCTGGTGGAGTGAGCTGTTGTCGGCTTCGTTCCAGAGGTGTGCTGCGCCATGTTGACAACTGATCAGGTCCAGGACGCGCGCCGGCGAGCGGCGCTGCTGCTCGACGAGGCGGGGTTCGCCCTCACCGACGAGGAGCGCGAGACCATCGAGGTTTCCGACTTCGGACTGTCGGAGCTCGACCACACCGGGCTGGAGGTCGTTGTTTACGTCAACACCGAGCGCGTCTGCGCCAAGGAGATCGTGATGTTCCCCGGCCAGACCTGTCCCGAGCATCGCCACCCCCCCTTCGACGGCACCCCGGGCAAGGAGGAGACGTTCCGCTGCCGCCGGGGCCTCGTGTATCTCTACGTCGACGGTCCGGCGGCGGTGAGCCCCAGTTGCCGGCCGGTGAGGGCGGAGCGGGGTGCCTACACCGTGTGGCACGAGGTGATCCTCCGCCCCGGCCAGCAGCACACCGTCCCCCCCAACACTCTGCACTGGTTCCAGGCGGGGCCGGACGGTGCGATCGTCTCGGAGTTCTCCACCCAGAGTCGCGACGATCTCGACGTCTTCACCGACGCTGAGATCGCGCGGACCACCGTGGTCGCGCCCGGCTGAGGCGCCGCCTCACACCCGTCTGTCGGCGCTGTGGTGGCGGCGATCCCCGTGAGCTCAATCCCCGGCTGCAACCTCGCGCAGGTGCGTCCAGAGCAGCTCCACGGCCGGGGTGTGCACACCCTCCCGGCGCGACGCGGTGAACGCCTGGACCACGCGGGGGCCGGGGCAGTGGATCACCGTCAGCCGGCCGTCGGCGAGGTCGTGCTCCACCAGCGCCCGGGGCATCGCCGCGTACCCCAGGCCGGCCATGAGGGCCGGCACCAGTGCCCCCTCCTCCAGCTCGACACCCTCGGCCTCCAGGGCATTGTCGCCGAGCAGGCGGGCGGCCAGCTCATGGGTGGCGGTGCCGCGCTCGTGCTCCAGGTGCCGGTAGTCGTCGAGCTCGCGCAGCGGGTGGCGGCTGTTCGCCAGCGGGTGGGCGGGCGCCACCACCAGCACCATCTCGGTGCGCTCCATGACCAGCGTCTCCACCCCGGGCACGTCGACCGTGGACCCCGCGAAGATGACGTCGACCTCGCCGCCCTGGAGCATCACGGTCATCTCCCGGAAGCGCGCCAGCCGGAGGTGGAGGCCCAGCTGGGCGTGGGCCGCGACGAAGGGGGCCAGCCAGCCGGGGACGCGATGGGCGCCGACCACGTGCCCGGCCGCGATCGCGATCTCGCCCTGCTCGGCGCTCAGGTAGCTGACCCGCAGCTCCTCGACCAGGGCGACGTCATCGAAGATGCGGGTGGCGATGGGCCGGAGGGCCCTGCCCACGTCGGTGAGCTGGATGTTGCGGCCCACCCGCTGGAAGAGGGCCAGCCCGAGCCGCTTCTCGAGCCGGTGGACGACCGTGCTCACCGATCCCTGGGAGATCCCCAGCGCGTCGGCGGCGGCGCTCACGTGCTGGCGCTCGGCCACGGCCAGGAAGGTGTGGAGCTGGTCGAGGGTGACCTCCGGCCGGGGCCGGGCCGTGGAATGAGGGCGGGCGGCGTGGTGCGGTGCGGTCGGGCCCACCGGGGGCGGGGGGAGGTGATCCACAGTTCTCCTAAGAAGAATGAAATCATACGATTCCCCAGCTTGATCATGTGGCAACGCCCCTGGCACACTCGGCGCTGCACGCTCGGAGCCCACCGCGGGCGCCGGCACGTCCGCCCCCAGGAACGGAGGATCTCGCCCGGTGATCACGCTCTCGACGGTTCGCGGCTGGAATGATAGGGGTCGGCGCCTCGGCGCGCTGGCCGGGCTCGCCCTGCTGGGAGTGGTGGCCGGGTGTGGCACCAGCTCGAGCACTCCGACCGCCAAGGCGGACGCCTCCACCTGCTCGTCGAACACGGTGTTGAGCGCGACCTGCGACGTCTCCACCCCGAGCGCCGTCACCCTGACCGGCGCCGGCGCCAACTCCATCGAGCCCTTCTTCGAGACCGTCTTCTACGCGTACAGCCAGAAGAATCCCAACACCACCGTCAACTACTCGCCGGCCGGCTCCAGCGTGGGGGTCACCGACATCCAGCAGGCGACCGTGAACTTCGGCGACTCGGAGATCCCGCTGACGTCGGCCCAGCTGGCCGCCGCGACCGAGGGCACGATCCTGCAGATTCCCGTGGACCTCGGCGGGGTCGCCATCAGCTACAACGCGCCGGGCGTGCCCACCAACCTCAAGCTCAACGGCGCCACCCTGGCGGGCATCTTCGACGGGAGCATCACCAACTGGGACAGTCCGCAGATCGCGACCGTCTCGGGGGTCGCCAACCTCCCCAACCTGGCGATCAAGCCGGTCCACCGGGCCGACGCCTCGGGCCCGGGCTATGACCTCGACCAGTATCTGATCGACACCTCCCCCGCCTGGGTGAGCGCGATCGGGACGTCGACCCCCTCGCGGACGTGGCCGCTCGCGACCGTCGGCATCGGTGAGCAGCTCAACACCGGCGTTGCCACCTACATCAGCCAGACCAGCGGTTCGATCGGCTTCGTCGAGTACGGCTACGCGCTCCAGAACGGCTTTGTCAACGCCGCCCTGCTCAACGCGGCCGGCTCCTTCGTGGCCCCGACGGAGACCTCGATCGCTGCTGCGGGCGCCGAGGCAACCAGCGTCAGCGCGACCGACTTCAACGTGGTCAACGAGGTGGGGGCCGGCACCTACCCGATCGCGAACTTCAGCTGGACGCTGGTGTACCAGAAGCAGTCCGGCACGACGACCGGCATCGCGCTCGGCAAGTTGCTCGACTGGGTGGTCACCAGCGGGCAGCAGGACGCCGCTGCGCTCGGCTACGCCCCGCTCCCCACCAACGTGGCCAGCCTGGCCCAGACGACGATCCGCGAGCTGGAAAGCTCCGCGGGCACGCCCCTCTTCACCAGCTGACGTGGCCCTTGGCACTGAGGCCTCACCGTTGAGGGCGGGAAGCCTCGATGATCTCTGACGCGGTGCTCGGGCCCCCCCGCGCCGGGGGCCCGGGCGGCGGCGTGCGTCGGGCGCTCGCGAAGCGGCGCACCCGTGCCGGCGAGCGCACCTACGCCGGGCTGCGCTGGGCCGGCGCCGGCCTCTTCGCCCTCGTGGTGGTCGCCCTCCTCCTCAGCATCGCCGGGGATTCCGGGCAGGCTCTTCTCCACTCCGGTGTCGGCTTTCTCTGGTCGGGCACCTGGAACCCCGCCGCCGGCCAGTACGGCGCCGGCATCCTGGTGGTGGGGACCCTGCTCACCACCGCCGTCGCCATGGTGATCGTGGTGCCCATCGGCCTCGGCACCGCCGCCTTCCTCTCCGAGCTGGCGCCCCGCTGGGTGGCCGCGCCGCTCTCCACCCTCGTCGGCCTGCTGGCGGCGGTCCCCAGCATCGTCGTGGGCCTCTGGGGCCTCATCGTCCTCACGCCCGTCTTCGCCAACCAGGTGGAGCCGTTCCTCGCCTCGATGCCGCTGCTCGGCTGGCTCTTCCGGGGGGAGGCGTACGGGCCCAGCATCCTGCTGGCGTCGGTGGTGCTGGCGGTGATGACCCTGCCCACCATGGTGGCGCTGAGCCGGACCGCCCTCGCCGGGGTTCCCGTGGCGGACCGCGAGGCGGCCCTGGCGCTGGGTGCCACCCGCTGGCAGGCCATCCGCCGGGCGGTCATCCCCGCGGCACGGTCGGGCATCCAGGCCGCGGTCACCCTCGCCGTGGGCCGGGCCATGGGCGAGAGCATCGCCGTCGCCATGGTGATCGGGAACCGGCCCGCGATCCCGGCATCGCTCACCGCGCCCGGGGCGACCCTCGGATCGGCCATCGTCAACCAGTTCGCCGAGGCGACGCCCGGGATCGGGACCAGCTCGGTGATCGCTCTCGGTGCCGTCCTCCTCCTCCTCACCGTCCTGGTCAACGCCGGCGGGCAGGCGCTGCTCCGCCGGGGTCACGGGCTCCCCGTGAGCACCGCGGGGGCGCTTCGGTGAGCGCCGTTGTCGTCGCGCGCCGCCGTGAGCTGATCCGCGCCACCGCGCAGCGCTCGCTGATGCGGCGCCGTCTCACCGGACGGATCGCCCAGACCCTGTGCGCCGTCGCGGCCGTCGCCGCCGTGGCTCCCCTCGTCACGCTTCTCTACTACACGATCAGCCGCGGGGCCGGAGCGCTCTCCTGGGCCTTCCTGATCCATGCGCCGGCGCCGCCCACCATCCCGGGGGGCGGGATCTCGACGGCCATCGCCGGCAGCGCCGAGATCGTCGGCCTCGCCCTGCTCCTGGCGATCCCCACCTCCCTGCTCGCCGCGCTCTACCTCTTCGAACGCTCCGGCCGGCTCGCCGCCGGACTCCGCTTCAGCGCCGACGTGCTCACCGGGGTCCCGTCCATCATCATCGGGATCTTCGCCTACGCGCTCCTGGTCCTCCCGCTGCACCAGTTCGGCAACCTGGCCGCGGCGTTCGCGCTCGCTGTGCTGATGCTGCCGATCATGATCCGCGCCGACGAGGAGGCGATGCGAACCATCGCCCTCGACCTCTGGGAGGCGGGCATCGCTCTGGGGGCGCGACGCGGACGGGTGGCTCGCTCGGTGGTGCTGCGGGGCGCGCTCCCCGACATCGTCACCGGCAATCTGCTCGCCATCGCGCGGGCCGTCGGCGAGACCGCGCCGCTGCTCTTCACCCTGGCGACACCGTTCGCGGCCATGACCTTGCTGATCTACACCGATGGGACCCAGGCGTTCCCCGTCGCGCAGGAGACCGCCTGGGGTACCGCCCTGGTCCTGCTCGGCTTCGTCCTGCTGCTGAGCGTTGTGGCTAAGATCGCCGCGTGGCGCATCTCTCAGAGGGCTCGCTGAGATGTCCGCGGACCGTCGCGTGCCGCGCGAATCCTCCATCCTGGTCGCTGACCCGGATGCAGAAGTCGGATCGGCGGCGGCGACCGGTGCTACTACGCCCTCCAATGGGCACACCTCGGCGGCGGCAGTGCCGGTGATCGATCGCGCGGCCGCGGCGCTGACCCACGCGCATCCCAGCACCGCGGCGCCGCCGGCGCTCACGCTGGACGGGGTGCGGGTGTCGTTCGGTGAGCACGTGGCAGTGCGCAATGTGACCCTGGCCATCCCCGACCGCGAGGTGACCGCGCTCATCGGGCCCTCGGGCTGCGGCAAGACCACCCTGCTGCGGGCCATCAACCGCCTGCACGACCACACCGGTGGCCGCGTGGAGGGCACGATCCGGCTCGGCGACCTCGATGTCTACGCGCCGAGCACGCAGCCCGAGCTGGTGCGACGGCGGATCGGCATGGTCTTCCAGCGGCCCAACCCCTTCCCCGCCATGAGCATCTTCGAGAACGTCGTCTCCGGGCTGCGTTTCAACGGGGTGCGCGGTCGAGCCATGCTCCGCGAGGCGGCCGAATCGGCTCTCCGCCACGCGGCCCTCTGGGACACGGTGAAGGACCGGCTGCACCAGCCGGCGCTGCGCCTCTCCGGGGGACAGCAGCAGCGGCTCTGCATCGCCCGTGCCCTGGCGGTGGAGCCGGATGTGCTGCTCATGGACGAGCCCTGCTCCGCCCTCGACCCGATCGCGACGGCCAAGATCGAGGAGCTGATCACGCGCTTGGCATCCGATGTCACCATAGTGCTGGTGACCCACAACATGTTCCAGGCCGCCCGCGTCTCCGACCAGGCGGCGATCTTCCTGCTCGGCGAGGATCGGGTGGGTGAGCTGGTTGAAACGGGGCCGACCAAGGAGCTGTTCGACGCCCCGCGAGATCCACGGACCGCCGATTACGTCGCCGGACGCGTTGGGTGAGGGTTGCATGAGCAGAGGTTTGGTGATCTGGCTGACCGGGCTGTCGGGGGCGGGAAAGTCGACGATCGCGGCCCGGCTGGACCACGAGCTCCGTCTGCTGGGAAGAACGGTGACCGTCCTCGACGGCGACGGGGTGCGCACCCACCTCTCCAAGGGACTGGGCTTCTCCAAGGAGGACCGCGACACCAACATCCGTCGCATCGGCTATGTGGCCGGTCTGGTGGCGGCTCACGGTGGCGTGGCCATCACCGCGGCGATCTCCCCGTACCGGGAGGTGCGCGACGAGGTGCGGGCGGCCACCGCTGGCTTCGTGGAGGTCTACGTCCGCTGCTCGATGGATGAATTGGTCCGCCGCGACGCCAAGGGGCTGTATGCCAAGGCGCTGCGGGGAGAGATCGCCAACTTCACCGGGGTCAGCGACCCCTACGAGGAGCCCCTCCACCCCGAGGTGACCGTGGACAGCGGCGAGGAGACCGTCGAGGAGTCGGTGGAGCTGATCCTCGACAGGCTGGAGCGCCTTGGCCACATCTGGCGCGGGGTGCGCCCGCGGCTCGCCCTCGGCGCCGAGACGGAGGCCCTTCGCGAGGCGGCTCGCAGCCTGCCGGTGCTGGAGGTGGGCCCCCATGAGACCGCCGACGCGCTCATGCTGGGGACCGGCGCGTTCTCGCCACTGCCCGGCTTCATGGGCGCCGCCGACTACGCCGCGGTGATCGGTTCCGGCCGCCTGGCGGGCGGCCAGCCCTTCCCCATCCCGGTGGTCCTGCGCCTCGACGACGAGGCGGCGGGCCGCGCCCGCGGGGCGTCACGAGTGGCGCTGCGCCATCAGGGCGAGGTGATCGCCGTGGTGGACGTGGAGGACGTCTATGCGACCGACCCCGGGCGCGAGGCGCTCTCCGTCTACGCGACCGACGACACCGCCCATCCGGGGGTGCGGCTGCTCCAGGCCTCGGGTGGGTGGGGGTTGGGCGGTCGTGTGACCGCGCTGCGCCGTCCCGACACCGGGTTCCCCGAGCACGACCTGACCCCGCTGGAGGTGCGGGCGGCGAAGGCCGAGCGCGGCTGGGCGACGATGGTCGGGTTCCAGACCCGCAACCCCGTGCACCGTGCCCACGAGTACCTGCAGAAGGTGGCGCTCGAGAACCTGGACGGACTGCTCCTCCACCCCCTGGTGGGGGAGACCAAGAGCGACGACATCCCGGCGGCGACCCGCATGGCCTGCTACGAGGAGCTGCTGGCGGGGTACTACCCCAAGGAGCGGGTGCTGCTGGCGACCAACCCGGCCTGGATGCGCTACGCGGGTCCGAAGGAGGCGGTCTTCCACGCCCTGATCCGGCGCAACTACGGCTGCACCCACTTCATCGTGGGCCGGGATCATGCCGGGGTTGGCAACTACTACGACACCTACGCCGCCCACCGGATCTTCGACGAGTACACGCCCGAGGAGCTGGGCATCGAGATCCTGCGCTTCGAGCACACCTTCTGGTGCCGAACCTGCGGGGGGATGGCGTCGACCCGGACCTGCCCCCACCCCGCCTCGGAGCACGCGGTGCTGAGCGGGACCCGGGTGCGCGAGCTGCTCGCCCAGGGCCAGCCCCTGCCGGTGGAGTTCACCCGCCCGGAGATCGCCGCGATCCTGGCAGCGGACGCCCACCTCGCGAACGCCGACGGGGCGAACGGCGCCACCCCGGCGCCGGGCGCTGCCGTGCCCGTCTGACCGGCGGGTCCATGGCCGCTCCCGCTCCGGCCGGTGTGGTGCTGCGCCTGCGGGCGGCGGGGTGCGTGTTCGCCGAGGACGAGGCCCGCCTGCTGGTCGCCGCCGCCGCGACCCCGGACGGCCTGGAGGCGATGGTGTCGCGCCGGGTGGCGGGCGAGCCGCTGGAGTACGTGATCGGCTGGGCCGAGTTCTGCGGGCTGCGGATCTCGGTGGACCCGGGGGTCTTCGTCCCCCGCCACCGCACCGAGTTCCTGGTCGACGAGGCCACGGCGGTGCTCTCGCCCGGGGGCCTGGCGGTGGATCTCTGCTGCGGTGCGGGGGCGGTGGGTGCCGCGCTGGCCGCCCGGGTCCGGGGACTCGAGCTGCACGCCGCGGACATCGATCCGGCGGCGGTGGCGTGCGCCCGCCGCAACCTCGCCGCCGGCGGGGCCCGCGTCTACCTGGGAGACCTCTTCGCGCCGCTGCCCCGTGAGCTGCGGGGACGCATCGACGTCCTGGTCGCCAACGTCCCCTACGTCCCCAGCGCCGAGGTCGAGCTGCTCCCCCGGGAGGCGCGGCTCTTCGAGGCGCGGGGGGCGCTGGATGGTGGCGCCGACGGCCTCGACGTGGCCCGGCGGCTGGTGGCCGAGGCGCCGCTCTGGCTGGCCCCCGGCGGGCACCTGCTGATCGAGACCAGCGATGCCCAGGCCCCGGTGGCCGCTGAGCTCTTCTCCAGGAGCGGGCTGGCGCCACGGGTGGCGCGGCTCGCCGACCTGGAGGCGACCGTGGTTGTCGGAACTGCGCCCGAGGAGGGGAGCGGCACCGGCGGCTGAGCCCCGCCGGGGGCTCGTGGTCCCCCTTCGCGGTTGCGAAAGCGTGGGAGAGCTGTCACACGGCGCGATCGATGCGCGGGCACCCCGGGCCGTAGCGTCGGGACCGTGCCTCATCCCCACGGCGGGGCCCCCCACGCCCCGCGCCGTCACGCCCGTCGCGCCCTCTTCTCGATCGTCAGCCTCGTGCTCGCCGTCGCACCCATCGTGGTCGGAAGCGACGCCCCCGGCGTCGGCGCCTCGGGCACGCCTGACCTCAGCCTCAGCGAGAGCGCACCCCAGACCGTCCTCTACGGCACCGACGCCTCCGTCTCCCTCACCGCCGGCAATCCGTCCGGGGGCGACTGGGGCTACAACCTGAGCTTCGAGGACGTGCTCCCCGCCGGCGTCAGCTACGTCACCGGGACCACCACCCCGGCGACGGTCGGCGACCCCCAGATCCTCCTCAACGAGCCGGCGACCAACCAGACGACGCTCACCTGGAGCAACGTCTCGGATCTCTCCCCGGGATCCAGCTACACCCTGGGGTTCCAGCTGGCGGCGGCCACCGACACGGTCGCCGGCGAGGACCCGACGCCGCCGTACTTCCTGCCCAACGACAGCTACACGGACAGCAGCTCGGCCTACGTGAACAGCGATCCGCGCTACGTCCCCCTGTTCGCCGCCGACGGGACCCCCAGCAACTACACGGGCTCGGCGACCGCCGGCGGGACCACCGCCCTCTCGCCGCTCGCCATCTCCCAGAGCCCGAGCGGCGCCGAGCTGCGCGGCGTCCACGACCACCAGTTCGTCTCCACCATAACGGTGACCAACAACGACGTCCACGCCACCGACGGCATCAGCGTCACCGACTGGCTGCCCGCCGGGCTCGAGTACCTGCTCTGCGGCCAGAGCGACAACACCAGTGACGCGCCCACCAACCCCCAGACGCCCGAGAGCCCCGACGAGTACCCGGGCAGCGGGCTCATCTCCGGGCACACATCATCGCCGGCGAACTGCCTGACCCCCGCGTCGGTTGCCACCGAGGACACGGATCCGGACGGGGGGGGCGAGCTGCCCACCGCCGTCTACACGGAGGTCCAGTGGACCGGGCTCGGCAACCTGGCCCCGGGGGCGAGCCTCACGCTCCGATTCGTCACCGCCATCCCGATCCGGGCCAACACCATGACCTGGACCAACGGCGCCCCCAGCGCGCCCAGCCTGCTCCAGGCGGCCAACCTGGACAACAACAGCGGGCCCGAGACCGTCGACGGGACGTCCCTGACGATCTACGCCACCGCCACCGGCAACTACACCGGGGCCCTGGGGGAGAGCGGCTCCAACCCGGTCGCGGCGACCGGATACGACACCATCCTCGCCCGCGACATCATCACCAGCAAGAGCGTTTCCGACGGCGCCTTCACCCAGGGCCAGGTGGTCACCTACACGATCACGGTGAGCACCTCGGAGTACCGCGTCTCCGACGGCACCACGGTCACCGACACCCTGCCGTCGGGCCTCTGCCCGCTCGGCGACGTCAACTACGACGCCCACTCCGACCCCCAGTGCACCCCCAACGGGGACGAGCCGTCGCCGGCCTACGCCTCGGTGACCGAGAACGCGGACGGCACCTTCACGATCGTCTGGGACCTCGGTCACATGGACAACAACGCCACCGACACGATCACCTTCCCGGCCGTCGACCGCGGCTACTACCAGGCCGACGACCAGGACACGGCGCCGACGGTGGGCAACGACACCCTCACCAACACCGAGATCGCAGCCGGCAACCTCTCCGTCATCTGCGGCAACGGTGACGCCGACTGCACCGACGGGGACACCGGTTACATCTCCCACGACACCCCCATCACCGTCGATGACGTCACCGCCACAGCCAGCGCCTCCCAGTCCGCGGCCGGACCCACCCTCGACGTCTACGTCTCCCAGAGCGTTCCCGAGGGGGCCACCAACTGCACGGGCGTGACGGACTGGCTCTCGTCGTCCTCGACGGAGACGGACGGGTATCCGCCCACCTACCAGAAGGGCGACCTCATCTGCTTCCAGATCGACGTCAGCTACCCACCGGGCACTGACTTCAAGAACCCGGTGGTCACCGACTTCATCCCGCCCAACAGCGACTACGAGGCGGGGACGGAGGCGACCACCGGCAACAACACGGCGGACAACGTCAGCTTCACCCAGCCGGCGAGCGGGGAACTGCAGTGGGCCATGGGTGACGAGCTGGCCGATCCGGACGGCAACCTCTACGAGTCCCCCGACACCCTCTTCGAGGTCCAGTTCGGGGTGATCGCGACGGCCGATCCCCCGATCGGGAACGACTTCCAGCTGACCCAGGACCTGGCCAAGCTGGTGACCTCCAACACCGAGGGCACCACTTTCACCGATCGCGGCCTGGTCACGTACCAGCTGGCGGCCCCGATCGTCACGCTGAGCAAGGCGGTCACCAGCATCAACGGCTCCACCGACGGGGTCACACCCACCGGCGACACCGTGCGCGGCGGCGACGAGATCGGCTACACACTGACGGTCACCTCCACCGGCATCGTCGACGCCCACGACGTCGAGGTGTGGGACCCCCTGCCGGCCCAGATCCAGGACTGCGCCAGCGTGACCTCGATCGTCCCCGGCGCCGGGAACTGTGTGACGGTGGGGGGCGCCTCCGTCATCGAGTGGCCGCCCGACGCGGTTCCCGACCTGGGACCGGGGGACTCCGCCCAGCTCAGCTTCACCGTCCAGGTTCCCACCGATGTCGGGGCTGACGAGGCCTTCGACAACAGCGCCGGGGTGCGCAGCTTCCTCGGGGCGAACAATCAGGGCACGGACAACCCGTACTACCCCGAGAACAACATCGACCCGACCGTCACCTCGGGCGACCAGAACGCCCCCGAGGCGGACGGCAGCGCCGACGTAACCTCCGCCGGGTCAGTGGTCACCAAGTCCGCGGTCGTCACCAGCACCAACACCTACGGCAGCGCCTCCGACGCAACCGTCGGCGACACGATCACGTACACGGTCGAGGTGACCGTGCCCCACGACACCAGCTTCTACGGCGCGTCGCTCGCCGACCCGCTGGGGGGCCAGCAGGACTACGTCACCGGCAGCGGCCAGGTGACCCTTCCTGACGCCACGGTCTTCGACGAGGGGTCCTCGGCGGAGGGCTTCACCTACGCTTACAACTCGGGGACCAACACCGTCACCCTCACCTTCCCCACGCCCTATGCGAACGCCACCTCCACCGACCAGGTGGTCACGACCGAGTTCTCGGTGACGGTCGCCGACGTCAGCGCCAATGAGATCAACGACCAGATCAGCAACGTGGCGACCCTCTCCGACCACACCTCGACCGGCGAGCTGGTCACCGCCTCCAACAGCCCGGTCAAGACCAGCATCGTCGAGCCTGACGTCGCCATCACCAAGACGGTGAGCGCTGCCAAGATCCAGCCGGGCGGCACCAACACCTTCACGATCAGGGTCACCAACCCCACCGGGACCGGGGTGAGCACCGCCTGGGACATCGCGGGGACCGACACCATCCCGACCACGCCCTCGCCGGGGCTCACCTACGTGGCCTCCAGCCTCACCGTCGCCGGGCCCTCCTCGGGGCCGCTGGCCACCGCCGGCGAGGCCGCCGGGGTCGTCTCCTGGTCCATCCCCGAGCTGGAGCCGGGCCAGAGCGTCACCATCACCTACCAGGTCAACCCGCCGGCGTCGGACGAGATGACGACGGGCGAGAGCTGGACCAACACCGCCACCCTCACCTCCTGGTGCGCGGTCAACGATTGTGCCTCCCTTCCCGGGACCAGGTCGTATGGGTCGACCGACGCCACCCAGGCCCTTCCCGCCGAGTACCCCACCCTCCAGGTGACCAAGACAGCGCCCAACGGCAGCACCGCCCTGGATGACACGGCGTTCGGCTGGAAGGTGGTGGTGAAGAACACGGCCACGGTCGCCGCCGCCGACGCCGTGGCGGTCACGGACACCCTCCCCGAGTACTGGTCGTACAACGCGGGTAGCACCACCATCGCCTTCCCCAGCGGGCCGGACAGCACCGCCGACCCGACCGCGAGCTTCAACGGAAGCGGCGACGAGGTGCTGAGCTGGACGGGCCTGGGGGCGCTGGACGCGGGCCAGTCCCTGACCATCACCTACACCGCGACCCCGGAGGTGTCCCCGCTCACGACCAGCAACACTGGTCCCGGCTACGCCTACCCCAACTCGGCGTACGCCACCGCGGACGACGAGACCGGTGCCTCGGGCAACGGGAGCGTCGTCCAATACACCAGCAACACCTCCACCGCCGATGCCTACATCGGTGACGCCGTCCTGCAGATCACCAAGACCCACAGCGGCAACTTCAGCGCCGGAGCTGACGGAACCTACAGCCTGGTCGTCACGAACCACGGGCCGTCGGCGGCCGGCGCACCGGTCACCGTGAGCGACGCGATCGTCTCCCCCGAGACCTATGTGTCGGCGAGTGGTTCCAACGCCAGCTACAAGTGGGGGTGCAGCTACTCGTCCAGCACGCTCACCGTCACCTGCACCCTGGAGACCACGGGGGGCAGCGCCACCACGCTTCCGAGCGGGACCACCGCGCCCACCATCAGCGTGGTGGTGGACACCCCGTCCAGCACGGCCAACGGCACCCTGGTGACCAATATCGCGACGGTGAGCTCCCCCACCTGGGACAGCAACCCCTCGGAGGAGACATCGAGCAACCCCACCACCATCGACGCCAACGCGGCCCTGGCGATCACCAAGTCCCACAGCGGCAGCTTCACGGCCGGCGGTCAGGGGACCTACACCGTCTCGGTCGTGAACAACGGGCCGTCCGACGCGCAGGGCACGCTGACCGTGACCGACACCCTGCCCAGCGGGGAGACGCTGGTCTCCGCCACCGGCACCGACTGGACGTGCGGCACGCCCTCGGGCGGTGTGTTCACCTGCACCGACCCCAACGCCCTGACCAGCGGGTCGTATGCCCCGCCCATCACGGAGGTGGTGGACGTGACCGCCTCCCTGGCCCCGGGTTCGATCACCAACAGCGCCTCGGTCGGCTCTCCCACCAACAATCCGGACCCGTCCGGCGCGACCTCGAACAACCCGACGACGATCGTGACCTCGGCCGACCTGGCCCTCACCAAGGTGCACGTGGGGACGTTCGTCGCCGGTGATGACGCCACCTACGACTTCACCGTCACCAACAGCGAGGGGCCCTCGGACGCTGCCGGCACCCTCACTGTCACCGATACGCTGCCCATAGGTGAGACCTTCGTGAGCGGGGGTGGGGGTGCAACCGGCTGGACGTGCTCGGTCTCCTCGGGAACGGTCACCTGCACCGACCCGTCGGCGCTGGACGTGGGCGATTCGACCTCGTTCACCATGACCGTGGCCATCGCCTCGGGGGTCACCGTCTCGACGCTCGCCAACACGGCCACAGTCAGCTCGCCGACCAGTGACCCGGTGCCCTCCAACAACACCAGCACCGACGACGCCGGGACCACCCAGTCGGCGGATCTCCAGGTCGTCAAGACGCTGACCAGCTCGCTCGTCGCCGGCCAGCAGGCCACCTACTCGCTGGCTGTGAGCGACGGCGGGCCCTCCGACGCCGCCGGCCCGGTGACCCTCACCGACACCCTGCCCGGCGGCGAGAGCTACGTGAGCGCGACCGGCACCGGCTGGTCCTGTGGGGTCAGCTTGGGGACGGTCACCTGCACCCATGCGGGTTCGATCGTGGCTGGCGCCGCGGCGAGCGTGGTCACACTGACGGTGGATCTGGCCAGCGACGTGCTGCCCACGTCGATCAGCAACACCGCGACGGTGGGCTCGCCCACGCCCGATCCCGACGTCGGCAACAACACCAGCACGACCACCAACTCCTCGAGCACCAGCGCCGACCTCAGCATCGCCAAGACCGATGACGGTCCCTTCACGGCGGGTGACGACGGCGAGTACCACATCGTGGTCAGCAATGCGGGGCCGTCGGATGCCCAGGCGACCATCGTGGTCACGGATACGCTCCCGTCGGGCGAGACCTACGTCAGCGCGTCGGGGACCGAGTGGAGCTGCTCCGACAGCGAGCAGGTGGTGACCTGCGACGACTACGCCGCGCTCACCGCGGGCCAGTCGGCGCCGACCATCGACCTGGTGGTGGCGGTGGCATCGTCGCTGCAGTCGGCGAGCGTCACCAACGACGCCAGCGTCTCCAGCCCCACCTCCAATCCTGATCCGGGCGACGAGAGCACGACCGACACCACCTCCATCGACACCTCGGCGGACCTCGCCATCACCAAGACCCACACCGGCGACCTCACCGCCGGGAGCGACCTCACCTACTCGCTGGTGGTGACCAACAACGGCCCCTCGGACGCGGTTCTGCCGAAGGTCATCGACGACGTGCCCTCGCCGCTCGTCCTGGTGTCGGCCGGTGGCGGCAGCGCCTGGGACTGCGGCGCGACCACGGGGAACGACGTCAGCTGTACGGCGGTGGCGGACCTCCCCGCGGGTGCCACCGAGGCGACCATCTCGGTCGAGGTCAGCGTGCCGTCGTCCCAGCCGGCGACCGGCGTGACCAACATCTCCAGCGTGACGTCGACCACCAGCGACCCCAACGAGAGCAACAACAGCAGCAGCGATCCGACCTCGATCGTGACCTCGGCCGACCTCACCCTGACCAAGGTTCACCAGGAGACGTTCACGGCCGGCGACGACGGCTCGTACCTGATCACGGTCGACAACCTCGGCCCATCGGATGCGGCCGGTGGCCTGACCGTCAGCGACACCCTGCCCTCCGTCGAGACCTTCGTCTCCGGGACGGGCACCGACTGGACGTGCTCGGCCACCGGGCAGGCCGTCAGCTGCACCAACCCCGACACCGTACCTGACGGCGAGAACGCCTCGGCGCTCACACTCACGGTCGCGATCGCCTCCAGCGCAACCGGTGACCTCACCAACAGCGCCTCGGTCGTATCGACGACGCCCGCTCCTGACCCGGATGACAACAGCGGGAGCGACACCACCACGCTCACGCTCAGCTCCGACCTCTCCGTCACCAAGAGCCACGTCGACGACTTCACCGCCGGGCTCGACGGGACCTACACGATCGGCGTGCACAACGCCGGGCCGTCGGACTCGGGGACAGGGGTCGTCGTGACCGACACCCTGCCGGCGGGGGAGTCCTTCGTCAGCAGCACGGGGACGGGTTGGAGCTGCTCCCCGAACGGCCAGTCGGTCAACTGCACCCAGGCGGCATCGATCCCGGTGACCGGTGACGCGCCCTCCCTCCAGCTCACGGTGGCCGTGGGATCCGGCGCGATCGGGACCCTGACCAACGTCGCCCAGGTCCAGGGCCCGAACCCCGACCCCAACCTGGACAACAACACGGCCAGCGACCCGACCACCAGCCAGCAGCTCTTCGACATCTCCCTCGCCAAGACCCTGGTGGGTGAGCTGGTGGAGGGGAAGGACGCCGTCTACTCCCTGGCCGTGACCAACGCCGGGCCGTCCGACTCGACGTCCCCGGTCGTGGTCACCGACCCTCTGCCGGACGGACTCACCTTCGTCTCCGCCACCGAGGGGACCGGGAACGACTGGAGCTGCGCCGCCGCCGGCCAGGCTGTCACCTGCACCGACAGCGCTGCGATCGTCGCCACCGCCAGCTCGACGGTGGAGATCACGGTGGCGGTGAGCGCCGGGGTGGGGATCATGGTCACCAACATCGCGACCGCGGCCGCGACCGGGGACGTCGACGCCGCCTCGGAGGTCGGTTCGGCGGACGGGATGGTCGAGGCTCCACCTCCGATCCCGGACGCGGGCGCGCCGAAGGCGGCCCCCTGGCCGTTCGCCGCCGCCCTCCTGCTGGTGCTCGCCGGCCTGGCGCTGGCGGTCGGATCGCGACGCTGGCAGCTGCGCCGGCCAGGCCGGGCGGGCTGACGCCGGTCGGCACCTGAGGCCCGGCGCTGGGGAGCGCCGGAATCAGACCCCTACCCCGCGCCGCCCGTGGCCGTCGGGTGGGTGGGCTGATAGATGAGGACCTCGACCCCGCCCGGCAGGACCGCGGTGATCGCCCGGCCGAACGCCCGGGCCTCGGGCTCGCCCTTGAACTCGACGCCCCGCGAGCGCAGCTCGGCGACGGTCGCGTCCACGTCGTCGCAGGTCAGCGAGATGTCGTGCGCCGGCTTGTCGGCGGGATGGACGCCCAGCTCCCCGGGGGGAGTGGCGAAGATCAGCCAGCCGCCACCCGCGTCGACGTGGGACCAGCCGAAGGCATCCCGGAGCGTCGCCCGCAGAGCGTCGGCCTCCGGCGAGAAGAAGAGCAGGTGCACACCGGTGATGGCCATCTGGGTCTCCTCATGGTCGGCCACGCGAGCCGAGGCCTACTGCAGGTGATGCTAGGGGAGGGGGTTCCACGCTGGCGCTTTGCGCGCCGGGTTGCCGAGGTCGGTGCCGTCGCGTGTCGCCGGTACGTGTGCGTGCGGCTCAGCCGGCGGCTTACAAGGAGCGGTCAGAGGCAACGCCCGTGGTGGACGTCGGCTCCAGCGAGATGGCCCGTGTCCCCCTGGGGCCGAGCGCGGACGCTCCGAGCAGCACGAGGCCAACCAGCGCCAAGGCGAGAACCAGCACCTGCCAGGTAACCAGGAGGGCGAGCACAAGGGCGAGTGTGGCTCCACTCGCCATCCCCAAGAAGCGGCTGGTCGAGACCGCCCCCTGCACCCGCCCCACGATGTCCGGAGCCTGGCTCTGAGTTACGACCCCGCCCTCGATCTGGGCGAGGCTGGCGGCCGCGGTGCTCCCCGCCAGCAGGAGGAGGTCGAGGGCGGGGGCGCCCGCTACCGCCACCGCCCCTATGAGCGCGATCTCACCGCCGAGGGCGGGCAGGATCACCGTCGGACTGCGGAGCGGGCGCCAGAGGGCGAGCAGAGATCCGAGGACGCCGCCCAGGCCGACCGCTGCCCAGCAGAAGCCCGCGTCGGCGGAGGACCCGAAGCGCTCCGAGGCGAGTGCGGGTAGGGCGGCCTGCAGCGCCGTTATGACCACACTCGCGGAAAAGGCCCCCACGGCGACGATGCGCAGCACGGGCACCCTAAAGGCCGCCGAGAAACCTCCGGTGGCAGCGTCCCTCACGGTGAGCGACTGCGCTGCGCCCCCGCCCATGGCGGGCAGCGAGAGGAATAGGCCCGCAGCCAAGAGGAAGGTCGCGGCGTCGCCCAGGACCAGCGGGACGGGGCCCAGCAGCGGGAGCAGCAGAGCCCCGATGGCCGGGGATACGAGCATCATCCCGCTCCCCAGCAGGATGTAGGCGAGATTGATGCTGTGGCGGGCGCCGCCGGCGGCGAGCCTGGCCATGAGCGCGCTGGTCAGCGGTTGCCACGACCCGCCGACCAGTTGAGAGAGGCCAGCAAGCACGAAGACCGCCCAGAGACTGTGGCCCAGCGTGAGCGGGACCGCCAGGGCGGCGGTGACCGCGCCCTGTGTGAGTGCGGCCCCGAGGATGGCGCCGCGGGGGCTCGCGAGGTCACCCAGCGGCCCTCCTAGCCAGGCTCCCAGCGGGCGTGGCGCGACGCGGACGAGCATGTAGCCGGCCGTCACCGCCACGCTGTGGGTGGCGTCGTACAGCACAACGGCCAGGGCGAACGTCGTCAGCCAGTCACCGAAGGTGGAGACGGCCACCCCGGCCAAGAACCGAGCCGCCGCTGGCACACGCACCGAGCTAGTTTCCAGCAAGCGCCCCCAGACGGGCAGGGTGCCGACAAACAATGCATGTCGGCACCCCGGGGGTTAACCCCTCAGAGTTCCAAGCGGTCGAGTGGTTCCTACCAGTCGAGTTGGTCGAGGTCCACGTGGGCCATCGGGTTCCCTCCATTCCCCCACTTTTCCACGACCGGCGGAGCTTCCCGCCGGTTGAGCCCGCGGCCCACGGGCGGAATTATGCGCGACACATCTCACGTATGTAAAGCCGCGGTTGCGAGCGCGTCACAACTCCGCAGCGCAGCATCCATACCCTCTTGGCAGCGCTTTCCTGGAGGGTCGTGTGGTGGCCCACTGGCGCCCTTGGGCGTATCGGCGCGCTACAGCAACACCACGGTGTGATGGCGCCGCGGGGCACGGCTCCCCCACCCGGCCTAAGGTTAGCCCGATGGATCAGGCGGTAACTACCCCCCGCGCATCGGGGTGGAGAGCGTCGGCTCTTTCCACCCTGCGACACCGCGTGACCTCCCTCGTCGCCTTGCCCGACGGGCCGACCGGAGGCTCCGTGCGGCCTACTGCGCGGTTGATCGCTTTTCTGCTGGCGCTCTGGGCAGTCGCGATCGCAAGCCTCGTCCCCTCGCTGATGCACTCCTCGGACGACTGGCTCAGCGCAGTGCTGGGAGGGGGCCTTCTCGCCGTACTCTCCCTGTGGTCCGTTCCAGCGGCCGTGAGGGGGCACGGCAGATGGTCGGCCGGGGTGTTCTTCGAGCTGGCATTCGCCTACGCGATCGGTCCCCTGGCCATCGTGGCGATGGCCGTGGGCCACGGGCTGGGAGATCACCTGCGGCGCCGACCCGGCGTGATCCGCAGCGCCTTCAACACGGCGAATCACCTCCTCTTCAACGTTGCCGCATGGGCGACCTTCTCCTGGCTGAGCGGGTCTCATCCGTCCATGACGCGCGCGCTGCTGGCGGGGGTCGCCGGCGGCCTGGTCGCACTCGGGGTGGGGACGGGTCTCCTGGGTGTCGTCCTGGGCATAGCCACCAAGGACTTCCGCCCGCGCGAGCTTCTCCGGGCCCTGAGCAGCCTGCTTCCCTGGAACCTGGCATTCGGGTTCGCCGCGGGCGGGGTGTCCGTCCTGTACCGCCTAGGTGGGGTGCTCGGCCTGCTCGTCCTGCTCGTCCCGATCGTGATGCTCCAGATATCCCTGGTTGCAACTGCGCGAAGGATTCAGGCCGAAGCGGAGAAGGACGCCGCCCACGCGCGCGAGCGTGAGGCGCTTCTTCGCCGTGAGGCGCAGGCCCTTCGGCGGGCCGGCGACGCATCGGAGATCGAGCGCAAGCGGATCGCGGCCGACCTCCACGACAGCGTCATCCAGGATGTCTCCGGACTCCTCTTCCGCTCCAGTGCCCTGCTCGGCCGGCTCTCCGACGGTGACGCGCGGGTCTCGTCGCGAGAGGGCGTCGAGGAGTTCCTCACCTACACCCACGAGCTGGCCAGCGGGGCGGTTCGGGAGCTGCGGACCCTGATGGTGGAGTTGGCCCCCCCGCTCCTCGATCAGGAGGGACTCTCCTCCGCACTGCGCCAGCTCCTGACCCGGCTGGATCGCGAGCAGATCTCCTGGGTGCTGGAGTGCGAGGAGGAGAACCTCGAGCCGCGGCACCAGCGACTGGTCTACCGCGTGGTCCAGGAAGCGCTCCGGAACGTGGCTCAGCACTCCCAGTGCCGGAACGTGTGGATCAACGTCCGCACGGATCCTGACCGTCTCGTCGCCACGATACGGGACGATGGGCGTGGCTTCACGGCGGCCGAGCGCACGGCAAGCCGCAAGATGGGGCACGCGGGTCTCGGCCTGCTGATCCAGACCGCCCGCGACGGTGGCGGTGAGCTGGCCGTGACCTCGGCGCGGGGCAAGGGCACCCTCGTGGAGCTGACCGTCCCACTGGTTCCCTCGCTGGCAGCCGAGGATGGGGACGCCGACCGGAGCGACGCCGTCACCCCGGCGGCGGCAGCGGCCGGAGTCAGCAATGGCACTGACCATACGGTCGGGCGGCCTGAACCCACCCCGGTTGCGCGATCCCCCCGCAGTAAGCCGCGCGGGCACCCCGCTGCCACGTCCACCTCGGTCCCCTGATCCCGGCGTCATCAGTCGGACGGGACGCCGGAGCACTGGGAGGGGCGCGGTACCGCCTCCGCACGTATGAGCTGCCCTCGAGCCCGCCGGTGAACGCGGGAGCACGGTCGCGTCGCTCCCCCGTGACACCGGAGCTCGGGGCCCCGCCGGGCCCCTACAATGCCCCTGCCGAGATAGGGGACGGCGACGCTTAGTTAGAGGTTTGCACCCATGGGCAGCGGCGGCAAGATCAAGCTCCTGATCGTCGACGACCACCCCGTGGTGCGTCAGGGCCTGGCCGACATCTTCGACCGGACCGAGGACATCCAGGTGGTGGGGCTCGCCTCCGACGGGGTCGAGGCCGTGACCATGAGCCTCAAGCACGAGCCGGACATCGTCCTCATGGACCTCTCCATGCCGAACATGGACGGCATGGACGCCACCCGCTTCCTGCTCCGGTCCTGCCCCGACACCCGGGTGCTGATGCTCACCTCCTTCTCCGGCAAGGAGCGGGTCAAGGAGGCTCTCAAGTCAGGGGCGGTCGGCTACCTGCTCAAGGACACCCCGACCGAGGAGCTGATCGCCGGCGTGCGCAACGCCGTCAAGCACGGTCGCCGCTTCCGCGACATCGACTGAACCGGCGGCGGCGGTGGTGTCCACCGCCAACCCAGCGGGTACACTCACCCCGCCATGAGCGAGTTGTCGGTTCGAGCCAGGGAGGTCGCAGCCCGTGTAGCCGAGCTACAGGGCCACCTTTGACCTGGACTCCCGACGGACGCGCGCGGCCGAGCTGGACGCGCTGGTTGCCGACCCCACCCTCTGGGACGACCCCCGCCGCGCCGCGGCGCTGAGCCAGGAGCTCTCCCACATCCGGGACGAGCTCTTCGGCTGGGAGACCCTCACCCGGCGGGCCTCCGACGCCCGTGACCTCGCCGAACTTATGGGGGACGAGTCCGGGGCCGGCGAGTCCGGCACCGATCCCGCCATGGTCAGTGAGCTGGGCGCCGAGCTCGACTCCATCGAACGGGAGCTGGACGAGCGCGAGGTCGACCTCCTCTACAGCGACCCCTACACCGACAACCCGGCGCTGCTCTCCGTGAAGAGCGGGGCGGGGGGGACGGACAGCCAGGATTGGGCCGAGATGCTGCTCCGGATGTTCCTGCGCTGGGCGGAGCGACACCGGATGGCGGTCGAGTTCATCGAGGAGTCCGCGGGCGAGGAGGCCGGCATCAAGTCGGCGACCATCCGCGTGGCCGGGCGGCGCGCCTTCGGCCTGCTCAAGTCGGAGCGCGGGGTTCACCGGCTGGTCCGGCTCAGCCCCTTCGACTCCGCGCACCGCCGGCACACCAGCTTCGTCCTGGTCGAGGTGACCCCCGAGGTCGAGGACGACGTCAGTGTCGAGATCGACCCCAAGGACGTGCGCGAGGACGTGTACCGCTCCAGCGGCGCGGGCGGCCAGCACGTCAACAAGACCTCGTCCGCGGTGCGCCTGACCCACATCCCCACCGGCATCGTCGTGACCTGCCAGAACGAGCGTTCCCAGCACCAGAACCGCGACGTCGCCTGGCGGGTGCTGCGCTCCCGTCTGCTGGCGGTCGCCCAGGCCGCCCACGCCGAGCGGATCAGCGAGCTGAAGGGCGAGTCGCTCCCCGCCGAGTGGGGATCGCAGATCCGCTCCTACGTGCTCCACCCCTACACGATGGTCAAGGACCACCGCACCGGCCACGAGGTCGGCAACGTCCAGGCGGTCCTGGACGGCGAGATCGATTCGTTCCAGGAGGCCTACCTGCGCTGGGCCGCAGGCAAGGCGGACGCCGCTCAGGGGTGGTCACCACCGCCCGACTGACCGTGTGGGACCCGTCCCACGGCCGCGCCGGCGCGGCTATACTCGATCGGTCCCGCATCGGGTCGTCGCCCTCTCCACGTCCCCATCCACCCCGTCCCGGGCTCCCGGCCTCCCGATCCCCCGGGGTACCGCCGTTGAACGATCGGAACGCCACACTCCCATGAGCCTTCCAACGTCTCTCTCCGCGAGCGCGCTCGCCGGGCCGGTCCGCCGGCCACGAGCCCACCAGGCAACCCCCGCCCGAGGTCTGCGCTCGTGAGCCTGGCCGCCGTCATGCCGCCCGAGGTGGCCGCGCCGCCCGAGGTCGGGTTGCGGCCGGTCATCTCCTTCCACGGGGTGAGCAAGATCTACCCCAACGGCTGCGAGGCCGTCCGGGACGTTGACCTGGCGATCCACCAGGGCGACTTCTGCTTCGTGGTCGGCGCCAGCGGCTCCGGCAAGACCACCCTGGTCCGCCTCCTCATCCGCGAGGAGGTGGCCACCACCGGGCGGATCTTCGTGGACGGCCAGGAGACCACACGGATGCTCCGGCGGCGGCTGCCCAAGCTGCGCCGCAAATTCGGCATCGTCTTCCAGGACTACAAGCTGCTGCCCAAGCTGACGGTGGCCCAGAACGTCGCCTTCGCGCTGCAGGTGACCAGGCCGGGGCAGCGCCACCTCAAGGAGAAGGTGGAGGAGACGCTCTGGATCGTCGGCCTCGAGGACAAGCTCAACACGTTCCCCGACCAGCTCTCCGGTGGTGAGCAGCAGCGCGTCGCAATCGCCCGGGCCCTGGTCCACCGGCCGCGCATCTTCCTTGCCGACGAGCCCACCGGCAACCTCGACCCCGACACCTCCTGGGGCATCGTCCAGCTCCTCCTCCAGATCAACCACCGCGGCACCACCGTGGTGATGGCGACCCACAACCGCGAGATCGTCGATCTCTGCCGCCGCCGGGTGATCGCCATCGACTCCGGCAGGGTGGTCCGTGACGAGGAGGAGGGCGGCTACCTGCGCGAGGGCGAAGCGACCATATGACCTACCTGCGCGGGCTGCTCGCCTCCGTCCGCTTCGCGATGGTGGCGGCGGGGCAGAACTTCACACGCAACCTGGCGGTCTCCCTGGCCGGCGTCTTCACCATGGGGCTGATCATGCTGCTGGTCGGTGGCACCCTGCTCCTCACCCACACCGTCGATGCCATCCTCAACCAGCAGGAGGTGCAGGCGGACGAGATCCACATCTACCTCCAGGACTCGCTGTCGATGCGCACCATCGCCGACTACGAGATGCGCTTCGCCCAGGACCCGCGGGTCAACGGCGTCAGCTTCACCAGCAAGGACCAGGCCGTGATCGCCGGCCAGCAGCGCGGCCTCTCGCTGGCACCGGCCATCGCCATCCTGGGCAGCAATCCCCTGCCGGCGTCGATCGACCTCCACGTGCGCGACCTCACCGACCTCACCCAGCTCAACAACGTGGCCAAGTCGCTGCCCGTCGTCGACATCAGCAGCGGGTCGGCGACCGACTACAACCCGGACGTCATCCCCCGCCTGCAGACCGTTATCACCTGGACGGTCTGGATCGGCGCCGTCCTCTCGATCGTGCTGGCGGTGATCAGCCTGGTCATCATCATGAACACGATCCGGACCGCGGTGTACATCCGGCGCACCGAGATCGAGATCATGAAGCTGGTGGGGGCCAGTGACTGGTTCGTGCGCTGGCCCTTCATACTGGAGGGTGTTTTCGCAGGTGTCCTTGCGGCGGCGCTGGGCGCGACCGTGGTCGCCCTGGCGTACCGGTTCGTGCTGGTCCAGGCGAATGCGCGCGTCTACCTCGGGATCAGCTTCGACGGTGCCTTCCTCACCGCGATGGTCGGGCTGCTGATCGTCTTCGGCGCCGTGCTGGGCGGCTTCGGCAGCTTCCTTGGGGTGCGCCGGTTCCTCCACGCGTGAGCGAGGAGGCAGAACTCGGGACCGAGGTCCCCGCGCCCGCTCCGCGCCGCCGGCCGCGCATCCGGTCCGGCCTCTGGAGCCACCTGGTGGTGGGCGTCGCCTGCCTCTACCTGGGTGGCCTGCTGGTCGCCAACCTCGGTGCCCTTCCCGCCGGCCCCGCCCTCTCGGCCATCTTCCCCCGTTTCGGGGGCTTCGACGACACCTCGCTGCAGGTCGCCTGGCAGGACATCGAGAACGACTACGTGCTCCGTGGCGTGCCCAGCAGCATCGCCGACCAGGCCAGCGAGGCGGCGCTGATCCAGGCGCTCGACACCGCCTACGGCGACCGCTTCAGCGCCTACTTCACCCAGAGCGAGTCGGACCAGTTCACAGATGACGTGAACCAGGACCGCAGCGGCAGCGTCGGGCTCTCCCTGGAGGAGCTGTGCGCCGACGCGGTGGCCTGCACCGCCACCCAGAATCCCACCCTGCTCGCCATCGAGGGGGTCCTTCACGGCCAGCCCGCCGAGCGCGCCGGGCTGCGCGATGGCGACGTGCTGCTGGCGGTCGGGGGCACGCAGCTCTCCAGCCTGGGATCCCTCGACGACCAGCTGAGCAGGGCGGCGGGGCTCATCGACGGCGCCGCGGGCACCACGGTGACCCTCACGGTGGAGCGCGGCACCGTGCAGCTCTCGTTCACCGTCACCCGTGCCAATCTGCAGGTCCCCACCGTCTACAGCCAGATGTTCGGGACGGTGCTCGACCTGCAGGTGACCAGCTTCGGCGAGGACACCGCCAAGGACGCGGTGGCCCAGCTCAAGAGCGGGCTCGCCCAGGGCGCCACCGCGGTCATCCTCGACCTGCGTGGCAACGGCGGCGGCTACGTGAGCGATGCGGTGACGCTCGCCAGCCAGTTCCTCACCCGCCACGGCTCCGAGCAGGTTGTGGTGGTGCGGCGGGGCCGGATGGACCTGCAGGGGCAGCCCTCGTCCGCCCAGACGGTGATCGACGATCAGATCCAATCAGGAGGTCTCGCCCCCACCATCCCCCTGGTGGTGCTGGTCGACAGCGGCACCGCCTCGGCCTCAGAGATCGTCACCGCCGCGCTCGGCGACTACCACCGGGCCACGGTGGTCGGCACCACCACCTACGGCAAGGGGTCGGTGCAGCTCGACTTCCCCCTCCCCGACGGCAGCGTCCTCCATCTCACCGTCGAGAAGTGGTACGGACCCGACGGCGAGAGCATCGACGGCAAGGGGATCACCCCTCAGGTCCAGGTCAGCCTTCCGAGCCCGGACGACCTCTTCACCCTGGAGGCCCAATCCGCCAGCCCCGGCCAGGACCCCCAGCTCCAGGCGGCTCTGACGCTCGCCCAGGAGGGACGCTGAGGCCCTCCCCTGGACCGGAGCGGCCGATCCGCGCCCTCAATCCAGACCGGCGGCCCGGGCCTGGCGGCGGAGCCGCAGCCAGCGCCACATCCCGGGCGGGAGCGGCTGCCAGGTGTCCCGGCGGCGCTCCGCCTCCTCGTGGCGGATCACCAGCCAGGTGGCCAGTGCAAGCACGCTGAAGAGCGCCCCGGCGAGGCTCCAGAGGTTGACGTTGCGGCCCCAGCGCTCGGCGTCGTAGCCGACGCCCACCCCGATCACGAGGCCGGCGACGACCAGCCCCAGCTCCATCGGGTTCATCGCGGCGCACCCGCCCGGCGGGGGGGCACGACCTGCTCGTCGGAGTTCACGCCGGCCAGCGTACTCGGGTCCGGCCACTCCGCCTCTCTATACTCGCGTTCCGATGCCGAGCAGCGTCGACGTGGTCTACCTGGGTGGGGGCATGGGCGGTTATGTCGGCGCCATCCGCGCCGCCCAGCTCGGCCTGCGCACCGCGGTGGTGGAGGAGGACAAGCTCGGAGGCACCTGCCTCCATCGGGGCTGCATCCCCACCAAGGCGCTGCTCCAGTCGGCCTTCGTCCTCGACCAGGCGCGCGAGGGGGGCAGGCTCGGCGTGAGGGTCACCGGCCTCGAGCTGGACTACCCGCAGGTGGCGAGGAATCGCGACCAGGTGGTGGGCCAGCTCCACAAGGGTGTCGAGTTCCTCATGAAGAAGCACCACATCGAGGTGGTGCGCGGCCGGGGCCGGTTGGAAGGGGCGGGCCGGGTCCGGGTGAGCGGGGGCAAGAGCGGGGACACCGAGGTGGAGGCGGGCGCCGTGGTGATCGCCACCGGTTCGCGTCCGAAGCAGCTTCCGGGTGCCCAGGCCGACGGCCGGGCGGTGCTCACCTCCGACCACGCCCTGACCCTCGACCACGTCCCCGCCTCGGCGATCGTCCTGGGCGCCGGAGCGGTGGGCGTCGAGTTCGCCTCTTTCTGGCGCAGCTGCGGGGCCGAGGTCACGGTTGTCGAGATGCTCGACCGCCTGGTCCCCCTGGAGGACCGCGCGATCGGAGCCGAGCTGGGCAAGCACTTCGAGTCCCGGGGGATCCGCTGCCTGGTGGGAGCGACCCTGGATCTCGGCTCGATCGAGAGCACGGACGGCGGGGTGAGGGTCACGGTGGCCCGGGGTGGCAAGGAGGAGCGGCTCTCCGCCGAGGTGCTCCTGGTCGCGGTGGGCCGTTCGCCGAACACCGAGGACGTCGGCCTGGAGACGACGGCGGTCGAGCTGGACCGCGGCTTCGTGCGCGCCGGCCCCGACCTCCGCACCGCCCAGGAGGGCGTCTACGCCATCGGCGACGTCATCGGCGGCTTCCTCCTCGCCCACAAGGGGAGCCACGAGGGGATCATCGCCGCCGAGGTGATCGCGGGAAAGGACCCCCACCCCCTCGACCCCAACCTGGTCCCCCGGACCACCTACTGCACCCCCCAGATCGCCTCGCTGGGGCTCTCCGAGGACGAGGCCCGCCAGGCCGGCCACGAGGTGAGCGTGGGGGTCTTCCCGACCACCGCCAACGCCCGCTCCCTGATCTGGGGGGAGAAGGGCTTCTGCAAGGTCGTGGCCGGAGCCGACGGCACCGTCCTCGGCGTTCACCTCATCGGCCCCGAGGTCACGGAGCTGATCTACGCGGCCGCGCTGGGCGGGCTGCTGGAGGCGACCCCCTTCGAGATGGGCCGGGCGATCGCCCCCCACCCGACGGTCAGCGAGATCCTGATGGAGGCGGCGCTGGCGGTGGCCGGCGAGCCGATCCACGTCTGAGTGGGTCGAAGAGGATCGCGAGAGGGCCGGGGAGGAGAGGTGCCGAAACCGGACGCCCCCGTCCGGCTTCGGAATATGGCATCTTTCCCCCGGTCTGACGGCCAGGGCCGGTTCAACTCGTCGCACGCAGCGTTCGCCGGGACGGCCGGCTCGCCAGAGGAGAGGAAGTGGTAGTCGCCAACCGGGACGCGCAGGCGGTGACCGGCATCGACGCCGACACCCTGCGCGCCATGTACCGGCACATGCTCCGTGCCCGGCTGCTCGACGAGCGGATGTGGGTGCTCAACCGCCAGGGGCTGGTGCGCTTCTGGGTGTCGGGGATGGGCCAGGAGGCCATCCAGGTGGCCCTCGGCCTGAGCATCCGGCCGGGGAGCGACTGGGTTGCCCCCTATTACCGGGACCTGGCCCTCACCCTGGTGCTGGGGATGACCCCGCGCGACCATCTGCTGGCCGCCATGGCCCGGGCCACCGACCCCAACACCGGGGCCCGCCAGATGCCCGCCCATTACAGCTCGCGGCGGCTCAACATCATCAGCTCCGGCTCGGTGGTCGCCACCCAGCTCCTCCACGCCGCCGGGATCGCCCTGGCATCCCGGATCCGGGGCGAGGACGCCGTGACGGTGGTGACGACGGGGGAGGGGGCGACCAGCGAGGGGGACTTCCACGAGGCCCTCAACTTCGCCGCCATCCACCGCCTCGCGGTCGTCTTCGTGGTCCAGAACAACGGTCTGGCGATCAGCGTCCCGACCTCCAAGCAGATGCCCACCCTCGACGTGGCCGACCGGGCCGCCGGCTATGGCATCCCCGGGGTGGTGGTGGACGGCACCGATCCCGTGGCCAGCCACCGGGTCTGCGCCGAGGCGGTGACCCGGGCCCGGGCCGGTGAGGGCCCCACCCTCATCGACGCCAAGGTGCCCCGGCTGACCTCGCACAGCTCCGACGACGACCAGCGCCGCTACCGCAGCGAGGAGTCGCTGGAGACCGACCGCCGCCACGACTGCATCGGCGTCTACGCGGCCCGCCTGGCCGAGCTGGGGGTGCTCTCCGCCAAGGCCGCCGATGCGATGCGCGCCGAGCTGCAGGCGGAGATCGACGCGGCCACCGCGGAGGCGGAGGGGGCCCCGGAGCCCGACCCGGCCACGCTCGGGCTCCACGTCCTGGGAGACGCCTGATGGCGGTCCTCACCTACCTGGAGGCGATCCGGGAGGGGATGCGCGACGAGATGCGCCTCGATCAGCGGGTGATGGTCTTTGGCGAGGACGTGGGGGCCAAGGGAGGCGTCTTCGGGGTCACCGAGGGACTGCAGCGCGAGTTCGGGGAGTGGCGGGTGATGGACTCCCCGCTCGCCGAGTCGTGCATCGTGGGCGTGTGCATCGGGGCCGCCTTCAACGGGATGCGTCCGGTCGCCGAGATCCAGTTCCAGGACTTCATCCTCCCGGCGGTCGACCAGATCATCAGCGAGGCCGCCAAGATCCGCTACCGCAGCAACGACGACTGGCACGTGCCCCTGGTCATCCGCGCCCCCTTCGGGGGCGGGGTCCATGGTGCCCTGTACCACTCGCAGTCGCTGGAGGCGATGTTCTGCCACGTGCCCGGGCTCCGGGTGGTGGTGCCCTCCAACCCGTACGACGCCAAGGGGATGCTGGTGGCGGCGATCCGCGATCCCGACCCCGTCCTCTACTTCGAGCACAAGCGGGCGTACCGCTCGCTCAAGGGCGAGGTCCCCGAGGACGCCTACACGGTGCCGCTCGACCGGGTGCGGGTGGTCCGCGACGGCGACGACATCGTCGTCTTCACCTACGGGCTGATGGTCGACACCGCGGTCCAGGCCGCCGAGCGGCTCCTCCCCGACGGCTTCACCGTGCAGGTGGTGGATCTCCGCTCGCTCCGCCCCTTGGACCGTCGCGGCATCGTGGAGGCCGCCCGGCACTGCGGCAAGGTGCTGATCGCCCAGGAGGCCAACCTGGCCGTCTCGGTCAGCAGCGAGGTCAGCGCCATCGTCGCCGAGGAGTGTTTCGAGTACCTTGATGCTCCGGTGATGCGCATCGGCGGGCCCGAGGTGCCGGCGATGCCCTTCGCCAAGTCCCTGGAGGACGCCTACCTGGTGGACGTCGACAAGCTCGAGGCCAAGCTCCGCAGTCTCGCCGAGTACTAGCGAGGGAGCCCAGCCGAATTTGAGGGAGCCTCATCCATGGCGCTGACGGTCAGCATGCCCCAGCTCGGGGAGTCGGTCACCGAGGGGACCATCGCCCGCTGGCTCAAGCAGCCCGGCGAGCCGGTGGCCCGGTACGAGTCGATCGCCGAGGTGGCGAGTGACAAGGTCAACGCCGAGATCCCCGCTCCTGCCGACGGCACCTTCGGCGAGATCATCGCACCCGAGGGGTCGGTGATCAGCGTGGGCCAGCCGATCTGCACCATCGAGCAGGGCGCCGCCGCGGCGCCTGCCGTCGCCCCCGCCGCCGCGGCCCCGGCCGCCGCGGCTCCGGCCCCCGCGGCCGCCGCCCCGCAGCCCCAGGTGGAGACCCCGGCACCCCCGGCCCCGGCCGTCGCCGCTTCCGCCTCTGTGACGCCGCCGGCCGCCGCGCCCGCCGCCCCCGCCGCCACGCCTGTCCCCCCCGCCGCCGCTCCGGGTGTCGCTGTCGGATCCAACGGCTCCATGGCCTCCCAGGCCCACCACCACGTCACCCCGGCGGTGCGGATGCTGGCCCGTGAGCACAGCGTCGATCTCGACCAGGTCCAGGGGTCGGGCATCGGTGGCCGGATCACCAAGAAGGACGTCCTCGACCACGTCCAGCGGCGCGATGCCGCCCTCCGGACCGGCGCCGTGGCGCCCGCTCCTGTCCTGCCGTCGGCGACTTCACTGGCACTCTCTGCGGCCCCAGCACCGGCCCCGGCCTCGCCGCCCGCCGGTCTCGCCCCCGTCGCCTCGGCGGAGACCGAGGAGGGCGACCGGCTGCTGCCGATGACCTCGGTGCGGCGCGCGATCGCCGAGCACATGGTGCGCAGCCGCCAGACCTCCCCCCACGCATGGATCATGGTCGAGGTCGACATGTCCCGGGTGGTGCGCCTGCGGGAGCGGAGCAAGGCGGCGTTCAAGGAGCGCTATGGGATCTCCCTGACCTACCTGCCCTTCGTCGCCCGCGCCGTGATCGAGGGGCTGCGCCGCCGTCCGACCCTCAACGCCCAGTGGAGCGAGGCGGGTGTGGTGCTCAAGCACGACATCCACCTCGGCATCGCGGTCGCCCTGGAGGAGAACCTGGTCGTGCCGGTGCTGCGCAACGCCGACCGGCTGAGCGTGGCCGGCCTGGCCCAGGCGATGACCGACCTCGGCGACCGGGCGCGGGCCAACCGTCTCAAGCTGGACGAGATCCAGGGCGGGACGTTCACCCTCAACAACACCGGGGCCCTGGGCGCGGTGATGACTCAGGCCATCATCAACCAGCCGCAGGCGGCGATCCTCACCATGGATGCGGTGGTCAAGCGGCCGGTCGTCCTCGACGACATGATCGCGATCCGGCCGATCATGAATCTCGGTCTGAGCTTCGACCACCGGCTCAACGACGGCCTCCAGGCGGCCCGCTTCCTGCAGGACGTCAAGGGTCAGCTCGAGGGGTTGGACGAGACCGCGACCCTTCTCTAGGGACGGGTTTCTGCGGTTACGCGGCCGCGTCCTCGCCCGCCGGCCGGGGGGGCGAGAGGGCGCCGCGCACTCGGCGCACCGACCAGTCGTGTGCCGGCGAGATGCGCAGCTCCCGGGGCAGGCCCGGGTGCAGGCGCCGCAGTCCCGCGCAGAGGGTGCGGTGAGCGACGTCGTGCGCCGGGCTCCAGCCGAAGCCGTACGCCGCCCGCGTCTCGGCCGGAAGCAGGCCAATGGTGCCCAGGGCGAAGAGCCGGGTGGCCGGATGCGCCACCAGGCCGGGCAGGGGCGGGGCCAGCACCGTGGCCGCCACCTCCCGGGAGCCGGCGCCTGGAGTGACGCGTCCCGAGGCGACCTCGGTGGCCACGAACTCGGCGACCTCGGCCCGGCTCTGAAAGCGGTCGGTGGCGGGCACGCCCATCAGGGCCGCGACCGCGTTCCACTCCCGGACCAGCCGGTCGCGCTCCCCGTCGTCGAGGCTGCCGATCATGGCGTCGTGGGCGACCAGCATGGTGTCCACGAAGCAGGCGTGCACCCAGCGCAGCAGCTCGCGGTCGCGGGCCGTGTACTCCCTCCCGGGAGGGTGCTCGGCGGTGGCGTGATCGCGGGCGAGCCGCCCCTGCACCTGGGCGTGGCCCTGGTTGACCTGGCGGCACGACGCCCGGGCCTCCTCGGTCGTGCCGAAGGAGCAGAGGGCCACCCACTCCAGGGTGCGCAGCAGCCGGCCCCAGGGGTCGCTGCGGTAGCTGCTGTGCTCGATGACACCCTCGGCGATCAGGGGATGGGCGGCCTGGAGCAGCAGCGCGCGGGCTCCGCAGACCACCAGCAGCGGCTCGCGGATAACCCGCCAGGTCACCGAACCGGGGCCGAAGAGGCCGGGATCGGGAGCCCGATCGCGGAGCGGCATGGGCAGGAGACTGAGTGGGGGGAGGGACGCCAGCAGGGCGCCCGGCCGGGGCGGGCGGGGGATCCGGGTCACTCCTCCAGGTTAGGGGAGACGCCGGTTCCCGCGCCGCGGCCGGCCCCGGGGTGACTCCCGACCGGTTCCGGCGCCGCGGCCGGCCCTGGGGTGTCTCGAGACGGGTTCTGGCGCCGCGGCCGGCCCCGGGGTGTCTCCCGACCGGTTTCGGACACGGAAGTCCGAAACCCCCTCCAGGTGGTGGGGGGTGCTGCGAAAACGGGTGAGGAGGTGGTGGGCGGCCGAGCGCGGGAGCCCCTCAGTCGGCGTCCAGGTGCGGGTAGCGCCAGTCGGTGGCGGGGACGAAGGTCTCTTTGATCGACCGGGCCGAGGCCCAGCGGAGAAGGTTGAGCGCCGAGCCCGCCTTGTCGTTGGTGCCGCTCTGGCGGGCCCCGCCGAAGGGCTGCTGCCCCACCACCGCCCCGGTCGGCTTGTCGTTGACGTAGAAGTTGCCGGCAGCCTGGCGCAGCGCCCGCATCCCGGTGTCGATCGCCCGCCGGTCGGTCGCGAAGACCGCTCCGGTCAGCCCGTACGGGGAGGTCTCGTCGACCAGGCGCAGGGCGGTCTCCCAGTCGCAGTCATAGGGGTGCACGGTGAGGATGGGACCGAACAGCTCGCGCTCCATCAGCTCGTGGTGGGGGTCGTCGGTGGCGATGATCGTGGGGCGGATGAACCAGCCCACGCTGTCGTCGCACTCCCCGCCGGCCACCAGGTGCAGCGCGGGGTCCTGGGCCGCGGCCTTGAGCGCCGCCTCGTGCTTGCGGAAGGCGCGCTCGTCGATGACCGCCCCCATGAAGGTGGAGAAGTCGGCGGGGTCGCCCATGGGGAGCGCCTCGGTCGCCGCGGCGAAGGGCCCGCGGATCTCCTCCCAGAGCCGCCGGGGGACGTAGGCGCGGGAGGCCGCCGAGCACTTCTGGCCCTGGTACTCGAAGGCGCCGCGGAGCAGGCCCACCAGCAGCGCCTCCGGCGAGGCGCTCTCGTGGGCGAGGACGAAGTCCTTGCCGCCCGTCTCTCCGACCAGGCGCGGGTAGGTCCGGTAGCTGTCGAGGCTGCCGGCGACCTGGCGCCAGAGCCCGCGGAAGGTGTCGGTCGAACCGGTGAAGTGGATCCCCGCCAGGCTGGGGTGCGAGATGGCCGCGTCGAGCACGCCGGCGCCGTGGCCCGACACCATGTTGATGACCCCCGGCGGCAGGCCCGCCTCCTCGAGCAGCTCCATGATCGTGCTGGACGCGAGCATCGAGGTCACCGACGGCTTCCAGACCACGGTGTTGCCCATCAGCGCGGGGGCGGTGGGCAGGTTGCCCGCGATCGAGGTGAAGTTGAAGGGGGTGATGGCGACCACGAACCCCTCCAGGGGGCGCAGCTCGGTCCGGTTCCAGACCCCCTTGGAGCTGAGCGGCTGGTCCTCGCGGAGCCGGAAGGCGAAGTGGACGTTGAACCGCCAGAAGTCGATCAGCTCGCACGCCGCGTCGATCTCGGCCTGGTAGACGGACTTGCTCTGGCCGAGGATGGTGGCGGCGTTGATCCGGTCGCGCCAGGGGCCGGAGAGCAGCTCGGCGGCGCGCAGGAAGACCGAGGCCCGCTCCTCGAGGGTGGTGTGGGACCACTCCCGGCTCGCCGTGAGCGCGGCCTGGACGGCCGCCTCCACGTCCGCGCTGGTCGCCTGCGCCGCCCGGCCCAGCTCCAGGCTGTGCTGGTGGGGGGCGCGCACCGGCAGGGTGCCGGCCGTGCCCTCCACGGTGCGGCCGCCGATGTGCATCGGCAGGTCGCGGGGCCCCGCCTCGCGGGTGTCGGTGAGGGTTCGCTGCAGGCGGTGGCGCTCCGGCGAGCCCGGAGCGTACGACAGGACTGGTTCGTTGGTGGGGATCTCTACTCTGGCCATGGGTGGGATTGTGCCGCGTTGACCCCGGGCCGAGGGAGGTGGGCGGTCGGGGGCCGCCGCCGGGCTCGCCGGAGGGTGCCTGGTAGAGTGGGCTGCGGCGATGCAGCAGATCCCGCTCGTGCCCGTCGGCACCCCGGCACCTGACCGGAGCCCGGACCCACGGCCGACCTGGCAGCGGCTCCTCCCCGAGGGGGTGGACCGCCGGCCCCCCTGGCTCACGGTGCGTGCCCCGGTGGGGGAGGGGGTCACCCAGCTCCACTCGCTGATGGCGGAGAAGCGGCTGGTCACGGTCTGCCAGGAGGCCCGCTGCCCCAACCTCGGCGAGTGCTGGAACGCGGGCACCGCCACCTTCATGATCCTGGGCGACACCTGCACCCGGGCCTGCGCCTTCTGCGCCGTCAAGAGCGGCCGCCGCGGTGGGGACGTGGACGCCGACGAGCCCCGCCGGGTGGGGGAGGCGGTGGCCAGGATGGGGCTCCGCCATGCGGTGGTGACCTCGGTCGATCGCGACGACCTGCCTGACGGGGGGGCGTCGATCTTCGCCGCGACCATCCGGGAGATCCGGCGTCAGTCGCCGGGGACGAGCGTCGAGGTGCTCACCCCCGACTTCCAGGGCGACCTGGAGGCGCTGCGCACGGTGGTGGCCGAGCGGCCGGAGATCTTCAACCACAACATGGAGACGGTCGCCCGCCTCTACCCGCGGGTGCGGCCCAAGTCGGGGTACCGTCGCTCCCTGGGGGTGCTCCAGGCCGCCAAGGAGATGGGCCCCGACCTGCGGACCAAGAGCGGGCTCATGGTCGGCCTGGGCGAGGAGCTGGAGGAGGTGCAGCGGCTGCTCCGCGACCTTCGCCAGCACCGGGTGGAGATCGTCACCATCGGCCAGTACCTCCGGCCGACGCTGAAGCACCACCCCCTGATCCGCTTCTGGCACCCGGACGAGTTCGCCGGCCTGCGCGAGTACGGGCTCGCGCTCGGCTTCGACCACGTGGAGTCGGGACCGCTGGTCCGCTCCAGCTACCACGCCGCCGGCCAGGCGGCCGCCGCCTCGGCGGTCTGAGCCGGGGCTGCCGATGGCTGGCCCGCCCCGCCGCCTCCGCCACCTCTGGCTGGGCACCGTCCCCTACCAGGAGGCCTGGCAGCTCCAGCGCCGGCTGGCCGCGGCCCGGGCGGCCGACGAGATCGAGGACTGCGTCCTGCTCCTCGAGCACCCGCCTGTGTACACGGTGGGCCGCAACGCCGAGGTCGCCCACCTGGGTGGGGGGGCCGAGACGCTCCGGGCTCTGGGGGCGGAGTGCGTCGAGGTCGACCGGGGTGGCTCGGTGACCTTCCACGGGCCCGGCCAGCTGGTGGGCTACCCCATCGTCCGGCTCGCCGGCGCCTTTCCGATGCCGGGCGACCCCGGGCGGGGCGACGCCATCGCCTACGTTCGGGCTCTGGAGACGGCCCTGATCGCCACCGCCGGCCGGCATGGCGTCGTCGCCCATCGCCGCCCCGGCTACACCGGCGCCTGGGTGGGAGGCGCCAAGCTGGCCGCAATCGGGGTCAAGCTGGCCCGCGGCGTGACCCAGCACGGGGTCGCCCTCAACGTCTGCACCGATCTCGGCTGGTTCGCCCATGTCATCCCCTGCGGGATCGCCGATGCCGGGGTCACCTCCCTGGCCCGGGAGGGGGCGGCCGGTCTCACCCTGGAGGCCGTCGCGGGGGAGCTGGCCGCCGACCTGGCGGCTGCCCTGGGCGCGGTCCCCGCGGAGGCCGGGGTGGACCTTGAGGGGCTCGTCGCCGCCGTTGCAGCCTGAGCCGGGGGGAACCCGGCCTCAGCGCAACGGACCCGGACTGAGGTCCCCACAGTTCTCGCCGACTCTGACCCGTTCCCGGGCGATTGCAACAGAACCACTAGCCAAGTGACGTCACGTTGGCTACCATCGCTGGAGCGGAAGGCCCAGCCACCCGGATGCCCTCATCTCAACATCTCACCAGCCACCGGGCAGGCGGCCTTCCAGGGAGCAGTCATGGCCACATTCGTCAGAAACCGCGTCCTGAACCAGTTGCAGTGGACTCCCGAGACGGACACTTACCGGTCCCGGCGGCGTGAGATCCTCTGTGAGCTCGACGGGCTGCTGATCGAGATCGAGGAGATGAACCTCCGCGGCCAGCCGCTGCCGCCTCGCGTGTACGCCCAGCTCCGCCGCCGCGGGGTGGCAGTCGGCCGCGAGGCCACCCCGGCCGACCTGGTGGAGGCGGTCTTCGCCGCCCAGGAGCGCTTCATGCGCCAGCCCATGGGCGGGCTCCCGGGGCGCGACGAGATGCGGCTCAAGGGGCGGCTGGTCTCCTGATCCGGCCCTCGGGTCCACCGTCCCACCGGGCTGCTAGGCTCCGCCGGTGAGCTCCGATCGGGCCAAGGAGGCCGCCGGCCGGGCGGCCGCCCAGCTGCTGCGTGACGGCATGCGGGTGGGGCTCGGCACGGGCTCCACCGCCCACTGGTTCATCGTCGCGACCGGCGAGGCGGTCCGCTCCGGGCTCCGGCTGCAGGCTGTGGCGACCTCGGAGGGGAGCGCCCGGCTCGCTGCCGAGGCGGGCATCGAGCTGGTGGAGCTCGACCGCCATGGCCTGGATCTCGCCGTGGACGGGGCCGACCAGATTGACCCCCATCTCCGGCTGATCAAGGGGGCTGGGGGTGCCCACGTCCGGGAGAAGGTGGTGGCCGCCGCCGCCCGCCGCTACGTGGTCGTGGCCGACCCCTCCAAGCTGGTGCTCGAGCTGCGGGGGCCGGTCCCGGTCGAGATCCTCGCCTTCGGAGCGGACGCCACCCTGGCGGCGCTGGAGCGATGCGGCGCCCCCTTCCGCCTCCGCACCGGCCCGGACGGGGCTCCGTTGCTCAGCGACTCCGGCAACCTCCTCGGGGATGGCGAGTTCGATCTGATCGAGGACCCGGAGGAGCTGGCCCGCCGGCTCCAGGCGGTCCCGGGCGTGGTCGGCCACGGCCTCTTCCTCGGCATGACCGACCTGGTGCTGGTTGGCGACGAGACGGGCGGGGTCCGGGAGGTTCGCACCGCCCGGAGCCGGTAGAGTCGAGTTCGGGGCGGATGGCGCAGCTGGTCAGCGCGTCTCGCTTACACCGAGAAGGCCGCAGGTTCGAGCCCTGCTCCGCCCACTCCGGCCCCCCACCGGGGGCCAAACGGCGCAAACATTAGATACGGCAAACTCGGTACGATGCAGCGATCGGATCTGACCAGCGGGGGGCAACCATGACCAGGGCAGCCACGCGAATCGCCGCCGGATCCGGGGTTGCCCTCGTGGTCGCATTTGCGATCGGTGTGTTCGTTTCGACCAGCGCGCTGGCTGCGACCTACACGGTCACCACTGACAGCGGCAACCCCGCCACGGCCGGAAGCCTCCCCTACGAGATCGGCCTGGCCAACACGGCCGGCGGGACCAACACCATCACCTTTGCCAGCACCGCCAACGGGACCATCACCCTGACCAGCGGCGAGCTGGAGCTGACGGGAAGTCAGACGCTCACGATCACGGGCAACGGCGCGTCCAACACCGTGATCAGCGGAAATGGCGCCAGCCGCGTCTTCGAAGTCGATGCCGGTGTCAGCCTCAGCCTGTCGGGCGTCACCGTCGAGAACGGGTCGACCAACGAGGCCAACGGCAGCGGCATCGATGTCGATGGGGGCAGCCTCGATCTCAGTGACAGCACCGTCACCGGAAACGCCGGAGACGACGATGACGGCGTTGGGATTGTCAACAATGGGTCCGGGACTGTGACCATTACCCAATCCACCGTCTCCAATAACACCGTCACTGAGGGAAGCGGAGGGGGGGCGGCGAACAACGGCAGTGGAACGTTCAACATCCTCGACAGCACGTTTGTGGGCAACGTGTCCGACATCCGTGGTGGGGGCATCCTCGTCCAGGGTGGAACGCTCAACATCATCGACAGCACCTTCAACGACAACTCCGGTCTTGGCGGAGCCATCAGCACCTTCCACGACGACGGGTCGATCGACATCATCGACAGCACCTTGGCGGACAACCCGTCCAGCGAAGCGGGCGATGATATCTTCATCTTGGAGGGCGACACGGTCACGGTCACGGTCGCGGGCTCCATCCTGACCAACTCCGGTGGATCCACCGTGAGCTGCTCGGGTGCAGTGACCGATGGCGGGTACAACATCGACAACGGAACGTCGTGCGGGTTCACCGCGGCTTCGGACCACAGCAGCACCGATCCGGACCTGGGCTCACTCGCCAGCAACGGTGGGCCCACGCAGACCATGGCACTCGATGCCGGCAGTGCCGCGATCGAGGCCGGGGAATCCGGAACCGCATGCACGAGCGTCAACGACAGCGAGGATCAGCGCGGCTATGAGCGGCCCGGCGTTGCCGGCACCGCCTGCTCCATCGGCGCCTACGAATACGGTGCCTCCGCTCCGACAACCACGGTTCCGGTACCGACCAGCGGAGCGGTGACCGGCTCGTCGCCCGCACTGCCGTGGGGGATCGTCTTCACGCTCTTCGGGGTCGCCGCGCTCCTCCTCATCACGACGGGACTCCGGGCGCGTAATCGCCGTCCGATCTGAGCGGCCGGCCGCCCCGGTGTCCGCACGGTCGGACTGACCCCGGGGCGGTTCAGAGGCGATCGGCCCCGGCGGGTGGGGACGGGACCGGCCAGGCTCTCCGGATGGGCGGAGGGGAGCGCCGGTTGTCGTCAGCCGTGTCGTGAATCCCCGGCGCTCAGCCTGAAGGGCTGGCGGGGAGCTCGGAGCCGGCTTCCCCGCCGCCGGGCCGGGCGGTCCACCCGCCCGACGGAGCGGTCCGGCGGGGAGCCCCGAGGGGCCGGGGGAGGCCGGCGCAACGAAGCCGACACGAGATCTCCCCGGGACCTCAAGTTCGTGGCATCATCGCCCAAAACGACGGAGGTTCCCGGCGATGGCCAGGTCCCAGGCGTCCCTGGGGGTCACTGTGGCTGTGTTCGGATTCGATCCCAGCCCTGATACTCCGTCCAAACGCGCCCTCCACGTCCTCACCCTGCGGCAGGGGCTGCCCAAGGCCGAGCTCGATGCCCGTGAGACGTTCGAGGCGGCGGGGGCCCGGGCGGTCGAGGAGGCCGGCGTCCGGCTGGAGGCGGGTCGGAAGGGCCATGGGGCCGGGCGGCTCCGCCTGGTCGGCCTGGATGACGAGCCGGGCGGCCGCGCCCGCGAGCTGACCGCCTGGTACTACGCGACCGTGCCCTTTGCCGAGGTGGACCGGCCGGCGGCCTGGACCCCGGCCGGCCGCGGGGCCAACCTCCGTGGCCCGGACGCCGCCGCCTTCCGGGCGTGCCTGGAGCGGCTGCGCGCCGACTCCCGCCATGTGGCCGGGGCGGTGAGCCTGCTCGGCGATGTCTTCACCGGCGACGACCTGCTGCGCCTCTACATCGCCCTTCACGGCGAGCCCGAGGGGAGCGAACGCACCTTCCGCCGCAGGGTCCAGGAGCTCCGCGACATCGGCGTGCTCAAGCCCGTCCGCGACTCGGAGGTTGCCGCCCTCCGCCTCCGGGTGGCCCGCTTTCACAGCCCCGCCGGAACCGGTGGGCGGCCCCCGGAGCTGCTCCGCTACACCGGAAGCGGTGGCGAGCAGGAGCAGCTGGCGGTTCTGAGGACGCGCCGCTCCGCCTGAGGCGGGTTGCCCTCTCCGGCTCGGATGGGGGCCCTCTCCGCGCCGCGCGGCGTCCTGTCGGGGACCCGCTACACCTCCGCAACGCGGCCGAAAGGTCGGGCTGGTAGCGTGCGAGGGGCTGCCACGTGGGGCTGACACGGCGCTCCGGCAGGCCATGGCGGTGACGGAGGTCAGTCGGGTGACGATGGTGGCGGCAGGACGGGGCGGGGGCCCGTGGCCGTCCGGCCCGACGGCGCTCGCCGCCCAGGGCATCGTCAAGAGCTTCGGAGGGCAGCGCGTGCTCGCCGGGGTGGACCTGATGGCCCGGGCCGGCGAGGTGGTCGGCCTGGTCGGTGAGAACGGTGCCGGCAAGAGCACCCTGCTGCGCATCTGCGCCGGGCTGCTCGAGCCCGACCAGGGCACGATCGAGGTGAGCGGCCGGGTCGGGTTCTGCCCCCAGGACCCCGGCCTGCTGGACCTGCTGACCGCGGACGAGCACCTGGTCTACTTCGGAGCCGCCCGTGGGCTCAGCCGGTCCACCTCGGTCGCGGTCGGCCGCCGGATCCTCAACGAGTTCGGCTTCCCCACCTCGGGCGACAGGATGACCAAGCAGCTCTCCGGGGGCACCCGGCAGAAGCTGAACCTCGCCCTCGCCCTGCTCGGGGACCCCGCCGTGCTCCTGCTTGACGAGCCGTACCAGGGCTTCGACCGCGGGGTGTACGTCAACTTCTGGGACCACGTGGACCGCTGGGCGGCGAGCGGCAAGGCGGTCGTCATCGTGACCCACATGCTCGCCGAGCTGAACCGGGTGGACCGGGTGGTGGAGCTGGCCGCCGAGCGTCCCCTGGCCGTGGAGGCCGGAGCGCGCTGATGCGAGGATTCCTCCGCCGATCGCTCACCGCGGCCGAGATGCAGGCCCGCCAGCTGCTCCGGCGACGGCTCTCGCTCTACATCCTGCTGGCGCTCCCCGTAGCCCTCTACCTGAGCACCCTGACCAACGGCAGCGAGAGCGCCATCACCTTCGGCGCTCTGGGCATGTCCTGGTCGGTGGCCTCGGCCGCGCTCTTCTCGGTGCTCGCGGCCCGCGCCGTGGAGCCCCGGCTGGTGCTGGCCGGGTACCGCGCCGCCGAGCTGATGGTGGGGCGATTCCTCCTCCTGCTCGGGGTCGGCGTCGTCCTCGCCGGCCTGGGCGCCCTGGGGATGACCCTGGTCTCCGACCCGGCCGACGAGGCCGCCCTGCTCGCCTCCTGCGCCCTGGTCCCGGTCGTCTCCGTCGCGCTGGGGCTGGCGGTGGGCGCCGTCCTCCCCCACGACCTGGAGGGGGTCCTGGTCATCATCGGCGTGGTCGGGGTCCAGCTCTCGCTCAGCCAGAGCGCCTGGGTGAACGTCCTGCTCCCCCTCGACGGTCCCATCCAGCTCGCATACCGCGCCGGCGGTCTCCCCGCCGACCCGGTCATGCCCGCGGTCCTCCACACGCTGGCCTCGACGGCCGTCCTGCTCACGGTCGCCGCCGTCGTCTGGTCGCGCAAGGTGCGGGTGCGCCACCCGCGGGTGCGGCCGCGGCGGGAGATCGTCCCGGGCGGCGTGCGCGCCGGGGCGAGGGCGTTCCTCGTGGCGTCGCCGGCCCTCCGACGTGAGCCGGTGCCGATCCGGCGCGACCCCGACGGCGATGACCGCCCGCGGCCCTCATCACGGCCGCCCTCCCCGTGGGAGCGCCCCTGACCGTTCGCCTGGCGGGCCTCAGCCGGCGTCGGCGGGCCAGGGTCCCTCGCCGCTGCTGAGGACCAGAGTGACCGGACCGTCGTTGACCAGCTCCACCTGCATCTGAGCCCCGAACTCACCGGTCGCGACGGTCAGCCCCCGCCGCTCCAGGGCGGCCCGGAAGTGCTCGCAGAGACGCCGCGCCAGCTCGGGCGGAGCCGCACCCAGGAAGCTGGGCCGGTGGCCCCGGGAGGTGTCCGCATGGAGCGTGAACTGGCTGACCAGCAGCACCGAGCCCCCGGTCTGCTCGAGATCGAGGTTCATCCGCTCCGCCTCGTCGGCGCAGATGCGCAGCCGGGCGATCCGCTCCGCCAGACGCTCCGAGGTGGCCTCGGTGTCGGCGGGGCCGACCGAGAGCAGCACGCAGAAGCCGGGCCCGATCTCCCCGGTCACGCGCTCCGCCGGCCGGTCCGCGGCGGCGGCCCGCCCGCCGGGGGAGGGGAGATCACCGTCACCCCCGGACCGGACCGTGACCCGGGCGCGGCGCACCCGCTGGACGACCGCCCTCATCCCGCCTGACCCAGGCTGTCCAGCCCGCGGTGCATCCGCATCGCCTCGGCCTCGGCCTCGAAGAAGTCGGGCGCCTCGCCGCGCATCCCCGCCACCATGAAGCTCCAGCCGCGGTGGTCCGGGCCCCGGCCGTCGCTGACCCCGTATGCGGAGGCCAGGGCCCGGGGTGGGAGGAGCTCGATCCGCCGGCCGTCGGGGAGCTTCTTGAAGATCGGCCGACGCACCAGCACCTCCTCGAGCGGCCGCCCTCCGGGGAGCCGGCCTCGGTCCATCTCGACCCGGCGCAGCTTGGCGATCGGGTTGTCGGGGTCGCGCAGCTCCACCCACAGCCCGAAGCGCTCGGAGAGGTCGCGGAAGATGAAGAGCACCGCCAGCGCGTCGGTCTCGTCCCCGAGCACCCGGATGAAGGTCGCCGCCGAGATCGGGTCGGCCGCCGGCTCCGCGCGCGAGCTGGCCTCCCGCTGGTCGCCGAAGAAGAGCTGGGGGAGCAGGTCCGGGGAGCGGTCGTCGGCCAGCCAGGGATGTCCGTCCCGCCAGTCGCGCCGGTGCGCCAGCTCGGAGAAACGCCTCTGGGCAGCGTCCCGGCGGCTCTCGTCCAGACCGCGCACCCGGACATGGATCACCCGTCCCACCGGGCCGATTGTAGGGGGGAGCGCGCTCGGAGCTAACGCGATCCCACCGTGATCCCGTCGAGCACCAGGTCGACGCAGCGGACCAGCAGGGCGTCGTCGAGGGGCTCGCCGGTCATCAGCATGCGGACGTAGAGCGGCCCGACCAGTGCCTCCATGGCGAGGATGGGGTCGACCTCGCGGCGGAGCTCGCCGCGCGCCCTGGCCCGCTCGAAGAGGGCGGCTCCCGTCCGGAAGCGCTCCAGCCAGTAGCCGGCACGAGCTTCCTCGTACTCGGGGAGGTCGCGGCGCAGCGCGATCCGGACCAGGAGCTCGCCCAGCGGGGTGTGCAGGAAGACCGAGATCCCCCTGCTCACCGCCAGCAGGTCGCCGCGCAGCGACCCCGTGTCCGGAGTGGGGATCTCCGCCTCGGTGCCGCTGAGGACGGCGTCGAGGGCGAGGTTGGACCGGCTTCCCCAGCGCCGGTAGATGGTCGTGGCGTGGACCCCGGCGCGCTGGGCGACCTCGGCGATCGAGAGGTCGTCGAGCCCGTGCTCGAGCAGCGCGCTGAGGGTGGCGTCGATGACCGCCGCGCGCACCCTGGCGCTCCTTCCCCCGGTCCGCCGCGCCGGCAGGCGCGACGCCTGGACCTCCATGCGGCTGATCTTATCGCTACTCGCCTTGCATTACTCCTGCCTTATCGCTACTCACCTTGCGTTAAGGAGGATCGGGCCCTATACTAACGCAAACCTCACTGCGTTAAGGAGTAACCAAGGTGAGCTTGCCGAGCCGGGCCGTCGCCGCCCCGAGCCGGGGGGATGAGGCTTCGCCGGCACGCCCGTCGCGGCGCTGGCTGGCGCTGGCCGTGCTCTGTCTGTCGCTGCTGATCGTCTCCCTCGACAACACCGTCCTCAACGTGGCGCTGCCCACCCTGGTGCGCGACCTCGGGGCCACATCGACGGACCTGCAGTGGATCGTCGACGCCTACGTGCTGGTCTTCGCCGGCCTGCTCCTCGTCTCGGGCAGCGTGGCCGATCGTTTCGGCCGAAAGTGGACCTTCCTGGTGGGCCTGGTCGCCTTCGCCGGCTGCTCGACCTGGGCCGCCTTCTCGGGCTCGGTGGGGATGCTGATCGCCGCCCGGGCGAGCATGGGACTGGGCGGGGCGCTGATCATGCCGTCGACGCTCTCGCTCATCACCAGCATGTACACCGAGGTCCGCGAGCGGCAGCGGGCCTTCGGCATGTGGGCGGCCACCACCGGGGCGGGGGTCGCGCTGGGCCCGATCATCGGCGGTCTGCTGCTCGCCCACTTCAGCTGGGGCTCGGTGTTCCTGATCAACGTCCCCATCGCTGCGATGGCCCTGGTTCTGGCGATCCCCTTCGTGCCCAACTCCAAGAATCCGGCGGCGGAGCCACCCGACCTGCTGGGGGCGCTGCTCTCCATCGGCGGGCTGGGCCTGCTGCTCTGGGCGCTGATCGACGCGCCGGTGCACGGCTGGTCCTCGCCGACGGTGATCGGCGCCGGCCTGGGCGCCGTCGTGGTTCTGGCCGGCTTCGTCCTCTGGGAGCGGCATGCGTCCCACCCCATGCTCCGGCTCGGCTTCTTCCGCAACCGGCGTTTCTCGGTGTCCGTGATCTCCGTCAGCATGGTCATGTTCGGGCTGTTCGGCGCCCTCTTCCTGCTGACCCAATTCCTCCAGTTCGACCTCGGCTACTCGGCGCTGCAGACCGGGATCAGGGTGCTGCCGGCGGCGGGCTCGATCATCATCGTCGCTCCTTTCGCCAGCCTTCTCGACCGCGCCCTGGGCGGCCGCGTGGTGGTGGGCTTGGGCCTGCTGCTGATCGCCGCCGGCCTCTGGCAGATCTCGGCGACCTCCGTGACCACCACCTATGGCGGGATCGTGCTCGGGATGGTGCTGCTCGGGGTCGGTGCGGCCCTGGTCATCCCCTCCGTGACGGCCGGCGTGATGGGGTCGCTGCCCGAGGAGCACACCGGCGTCGGTGCCGCCACCAACGGCGCCTTCCTCCAGGTGGGCGGAGCGATCGGGGTGGCCGTCCTGGGCAGCCAGCTCTCCACCCGCTACCAGGGCCAGATGATGACCTCCCTGGCCCCGATCCACGTCCCGGCCGGGCTGGAGACGACCATCCTGGGATCGGTGGGCGGGGCCCTCGGCGTTGCCGCCCACGAGGGGGGGATGGTCGGTCAGGTGCTCGCCGCCTGGGCCCGGTCGGCGTTCATCAGCGGCATGGACCTGGCTCTCCTCACCGGGGCCCTGGTCGCGGCGATCGCCGCGCTGCTGGCGCTCATCGCCCTGCCCGCCTCGCGGAGCCGCGAGAAGCGTGCCCGGCCGCAGCTCGTCGCCCTCCCGCCGGCGGACGGGGACGGTCCCGAGGAGCCTTGACCGGGCCCTGAAGCCTCTTCAGCGCTCCGTTGGCCGGACCGGGGCCTGGTCCCGCCGGCTCCTGCGCGGCCGGGGCGGCCGGCGGGCTGCGGGAGGCTGCGCGGGAGTCTCGGCGGGGGTGACTGGCCTGCGCCGTGCACGCGGAGGCGCCACCGGGGTGGGGACTGCGCCACGGGTCTGTGCGGTGCGCCGGGCGGCAGGCCGCGTGGTCCGCGGCGCAGGGGATTCGGAAAGCGCGCTCGCAGGCTTCGTGCGGGCCGGGCGTCGGGTGGGTGGGCGCCTGGTTGCGACCGGTGGCACCGCGGCGGCGGCAGGGGCGGCCACGACCGCCGGCAGCCCCAGCGCGGGGACGGGCCGGCGCCGCATCCATCCCGGCGGGCTGAGCACGATCGATGCGGCGATCACGGCGGCCGCCGCTCCGGCGAAGAGTGGGGTATGGATCAGCACCAGCAGGTTGCCGACGCCGGGGATGACCGTGGTCGCCTCGCCGAGGATGTCGCTGCGCGGGACCGCCCAGGGGTCGGGGGCCGGGTTGTTGTCGCCCTTGAGCGTGTACCCGGCGGAGGCTGTGCCGCCGACGATGCGGTGGATCACGGTGTCACCCGCACCGATCTGGCCGCGGGGCACCGAGTAGATGACCAGCTCGCCGACACCGTAGCTCGGCTGCACCCTGGCCAGGACGAGGTCGCCGCTGGCCAGCACCGGGTTCATCGAGTCCCCGTGGACGATGAGGTAGCTGGCGGGGCCGCCGAGCGCCACTGGTCGGAGGTTGGTCCACCAGAGGCCGACCACGGCAGCGAGCACTACCAGGAAGCCGGCGTTAACGGGGCGCCGAATGGAGCGCAGCGTTGCGGATGTCCGGTCGCGCAGGGCGCGTACCGCCGCCGCCACCCGCAGCTGCGAATCCGAGCCGCCCCGCTTCCCGGCGGCCACCACCGCGCCCATCACGGGACGTCCACGTAGGTGATCACGAGCTGGGGCTCCTGGGTGGCGCTGTCGTCGTTCTCGGAGCGGAAGTACGTGTGGTAGGTGGTCGTGGAGCCCTCGGTGGCGTCGCGGATCATCCAGCCGTCGTTGGTGTCGGTCCGGCTGACGAACGCCTGGACGTCACTGGTCACCGCCCAACTCGCGTAGCCGGCGGCCGCGATTCCGCTGGTGCAGCCGGTGCCGACGTTCTCGGAGGCCGTGGCGTCGGCGCTGGGTGGGTTGTTGGTGGTGGTGCCTGCCGGCTGATTGGTCCAGTCGATGGCGGCCGCGGTCCAGGTCAGCGACGCCGGCCAGTAGGTGGTGCCGCCCACCCCCACCCGGAAGAGGTCGTAGCTGCGGCAGGTGGTGGCGACGGTGTAGGCGTAGAGGCGGAGCACCGCGTCGGTGACGCTGGCGGTCGAGGGGATGGCGGGGGTGCAGGCGGTGAGTGCGAAGCTGAGGTAGGCGCGGTCGTTGTTGGTCCCGGAGGCGACGTACATGTAGTTGTCGCTACCGTAGGTGGTGCCGGGATTGGCCTGCTCAACCATCGAGTCGGGTTCGATCGTCTCGGTGCTGGGGTAGCCGCTCAGGACGCAGGTCCGGGCCGGGGTCAGGTCCTGGGAGTTGAGGTTGAGGCTGGCCGCGGACGCCGTCGACAGGGTGACCGAGGTGCAGCCGGCGATGACGGCCACCAACCCGGCTCTCATGTTCCGGTCATCACGATGTCCACCTGGCCGGCGTCGGTCAGGGGCACGGTGGGCGAGAGCGTCAGGTCGAGCGTCCCGCCCCCGGTGGGGACGGTCCCGGTCGCCGTGCTGGTGGTGCCGCTGTTGCTGTTGAGAGTGGCGGAGAGGCTGGCGCCGCCACAGGCAGAGGGGATCCCGCTCAGGTCGATTCCCGAGATGGTGGCGCCGCCGGTCTCGGTCATGGTGATCGCGGTGGTCGCGCACGGCTGCACCGCCACCTCTATGGCGCCGAGTTTGGCGCTGGAGCCGGCAAGGCCGCCGGCGTCGGCGACCACGGCCACACCCGCGACCACCACCGCGAGGGTGGCGGCCAAACGCAGCGGTGTGGAGAGCCGTCCCATCTCTGATCGCCTCAGGAAATGACCGGCGGACCCCGCAGCTCTGCGCCGCGGGGCCCGCCGGTTGGAGCGAAGCGAACTATCAGCTGCCGATGACGACGGAGACGCCCGTGACCAGGTTGGCGTTGACCGCGGTGCCGAAGGCGCCCGTCGTGAAGCTGTTCCCGGCGGTGTTGGCCAGGCCGCTCAGGGTTCCGGTGACCTCACCGAGGGAGGTGTTCCCGGAGCCGCTCAGCGTGACCCGGTAGCTCTGGCTGTTGCAGGTGGTCCAGGTCGGGGTGGCGGTCGTGTCCTTGATGGTCACGGCCGTGATCTGGTACCCGGGCAGCGTGCTCGAGTACGAGGTGTTGCCGGTGTAGCTGGCCTGGAGGGTGTCCGGTGTGCAGGCCGCGACCACCGACTGGCTGGCACCCAGGTTGCTGGTGGTGAGGTTCAGGCTGGCCGCCAGGGCGTAGATGCCGCTGAAGGCGATGACGCCGGCGACGGCTGCTCCGATGATGCGCTTCATGTGTTCCTCGCTCCGACATCCCTGCGAGCCGCAGGTCGGTGAATTCCGTCTCACGTCACATGCCATGGGGGGCAGGTGCGTCGCAGGGCCATAGTGCAGGTGCACTAGTGGACCCGATTGCAGCGTTGGCGGCCTGCGTCGCCGGTGTCACTGGGCCACCACCTGTGTAACGAGGGATTGCACAGTCCTCGACCCGGACGCGGCACCCGGGAGGATGACGGACCCGCGCCGGGTCGGACGCCGGCCTCAGCCGCCGATGACCAGGGAGGTCGCGGTCACCTGGGAGGCGTCCACCGGGGTGGCAGGTCCGGCGGTCGCGGAGAAGCTGGAGGCCCCGCCGGGCACGATCCCGGCGACGTCGCCCAGGGGAGCCCCGCCGGCGCCCACCAGGGTCACCCGGTAAGTCTGCCCGGCGCAGGCCGCGAGATCGGGGGTCGGGGCCGTATCCGTCACGGTCACGCCGGTGACGGCATAGCCGCCGTCCGGCCCCATCGCGGCCGAGTAGGCGGTGATGAATCCCACCTGGAGGGTGTCCTGGGTGCAGGCGGCCACCGCCTGCTGCGCGGTGCCCAAGCTCTGGCCGGAGCCCTCCAGTCCCGCCGCCAGGGCCTGGCCCGCCGCGAGTGCGACCGCTCCGGCGGCCAGCGCTCCGAACGCCTTCAACGCCTTCATTGCATCTTCATGCTGGCGGACGCGCGGCCGGCTGGCGAGATGCAGGTGGCCGGATCTCGGGTAGTGCCCCTGCCCCCGGCGCCGACCGGCCGGGGCTCAGGTCGTGGTCCCGGCCTCCGGGGCGTCCTCCTCGGCGAGGATGCGGTAGAGCCCCTTGCGGGTGTCGGCGAGGAGCCTGCGCGCCCTGATCACCTGGGCGGCGCTGCCGGCCTGGCCGACCTGGATGGTCGCCGCCCCGACCGCGCTCATGATCTCGAAGAGCGACCGGGCGTCCTCGTCGACCGAGTCGGCGACCGAGGCCCAGGGGGCGGCCAGCTCGTCGGGGTGCTGGTCGGCGTAGGCACGGCCCGCCTCGGTCAGCCGCAGCTCGCGGCGGCCCCCGTCGTCCACGGCCTCGATGAGACCCTCGTCCTCGAGCTGCTGGAGGGCCGGGTAGACCGATCCGGCGCTGGGCCGCCAGAGGCCCTGGCTGCGGCGCTCGATCTCCTGGATGATCTGGTAGCCGTTGCGCTGCTGCTCCTTGAGCAGGGCGAGGATGGCGGCGCGCACGTCGCCGCGGCGCATGCGGGGCCCGCGGCCCGGGCCGGGCCCGAACATCCCGCCGAAGGGCCCGAAGCGCGGAACGCCGAAGCGCGGTCCGCCGAAGGCCGGCCGTTGGCGCGCCCGCCCCCAGCCTCGGGGAGCGCCGGGCTCCCCCGCGCCGGGGTCGAAGCCGCCGCGCTGGTGGGCCCGCGCGCCGAGGTGCCGGGCGCGGCCCGCCCAGCGCTCTCGGTCGGACGGGAAGAAGGAATCTGCGTTGGGGGTGTCGTTCACGTGGGGAGGACCTCGTCGGAGGGGTGGATCAACGATATTATAAAGATATATCGCGATACCGCCGCAGTGTCAAGCCCCTCCTGCGGGGCTCAGCGGCCGGTCCCTCGAAGAGCGAGCGCCGGCTGGCGCGGGAACGCAGGCGGGGTTACGCCGCTCATCCTCAAGCCGTGCAGGCCCCGATGGGGCCGGCAGCGGGGCCGGCTCAGCCCCGCCAGCGCCAGAGGATGTTGGCCCCGATCGCGGAGACCACGGCCAGGCCGGCGAAGAGCAGCCCGTGCTTGAGCTGGATGCGGGCCGGGGGGCCGGCCAGGAAGGTGGTCTTCTGAGTGAAGTAGAAGACGGCCAGGGCGAGGCAGACCACGGCGACGACGATCAGCACCGCGGCCAGGGCGCGACCGCGGTTGGGATGGGCGGCGTCGGACATGGTGGGCATCCCCCGTGAGCGCTAGTGGAGCAGGACGAGACCGAGCACGCCCAAACCCGCGCAGTAGTACGCATACGGGTCGAGCCGGCCTGCGCGGAAGTATCGGACAAGAAAGCGCGCGCTGGCATAGGCGGTCAGGCCGGCCGCCACCCCGCCCGCCAGCATCGCGCCGAGGTCAGCGCTGCCCGCCAGCGAGGGCAGCTCCAGGAGGCCGGCGGCGAGGATGATCGGGGTGGCCAGGAGGAACGAGAAGCGGACCGCCTCCTCGTGCCGCAGCCCCGCGATCAGGCCCCCGGCCATGGTCGAGCCGGAGCGCGAGAGCCCGGGGAAGAGCGCGACGATCTGGCAGGCGCCGACCAGGGCCGCGCGCCCGAAGCTCATCTCCTCCACGGTGCGGAAGCGCCGCGCCTCCAGCCCGGGGTCGCGCTGTGAGATCCCCGCCCGGCGTTCGGCCCGGCGGCGGAGCAGCTCCGCCCCGAGCAGCATGGCGCCGTTCACGATCAGCAGCCCGGCCGCCAGCCGGGGGTCTCCGAAGTTGCTCTGGAGCGGCTTCTGGAAGAGGAAGCCCACCAGGCCTGCCGGGATGGTGCCCACCACCAGCAGCCAGGCCAGGCGCTCGTCACCTCCCCGGATCCTCCCGGTGACCGCGCTGCGCACGAAGCCCGCGACGATCCTGCCCCACTGCCGCCAGTAGAGGGCGATCAGGGCCGTCGCCGTGCCGATGTGGAGCAGCACCAGGAAGGGGAGGAAGTCGGGATCGTTCTCCCTCACCCCGAGCCCCAGCAGCGGGGGCACGACCACCGCGTGGCCGAGCGAGGAGACCGGGAACAGCTCGCTCGCGCCCTGGAGGACGCCGAAGAAGAGGGCGATCGGCAGGGTGATGGCCACGAGCCCCGGACAGTACCAGGGTCGGGCGGGAGGTCCGGGTGGACGGCCCTGCCCATGAGACGGGTACCATGGCGCGCTTACGAAGGGGACAACGGGCTGCCAGCCGGGGGCACGGCGCGTGAGCTGAACTCGAGGGGTCCGTGCATGTCGTGTCGGGCACGTCGCGGAGGCGGGAGATGACCCTGAGATACATCGCGGTGCTGAGCCTGGGGTTGCTGGTGGCCGGCTGCGGCTCGGCCGCGGTGGCGCCGACGTCGGCGCCGCCGTTCACGGCCTCGGCGCCCCCGCCGTCCAGCACCAGCTCGGCGCCGGCCAGCGTGGTGCCCGCGCCCGCGTCGACGCCTCCCTCCGAGTACTACCTGGCGGCGGCCAGCGGCGTCGACGCGGCCTACGCGCAGTGGACCACCGCGATCGTGGGTCTCGACCAGCCCAGCCAGTTCGTCGCACCGGCGACCACGTACGCGGGCGCGCTGACCACGTTCGACAACGACATCGCCGACATCGGCGCCACTGGGACCGCGGCCAGCGACATCGCGATCCTGGTGAGCGATGACCAGATCGTGATCTCGGACCTGGAGAAGGTCGGCAACGAGAGCGCCGCCGAGCTGCCCGAGTGGCAGGCCCAGCTGGTCGCGGACGGCGACACCGCAATCACCGAGGGCGACATCGTGCGTGCCGACCTGGGCCTGCCGGCGAGCTGACCCTGCCCGCCCGGCGGCGTGGGGGAGCGTGCCCCACCCGGCCGCGGATTCGCGCTGGGGGCCCGCCCCCTCGTCAGTGGTGGAAGTGGGCGCGGTCGGGGTGCTGCGGCAGCCGGGAGCCGAGCTTCTCCAACCCGGCCACCTCGCGGCGGAGGTCGGCGATCAGCAGGTCGGCGAGGTCGCGCGACATCCCGTTGCGCACCACCACGCGCAGCACCGAGGTGTCCTGGAGGTGGGCGGGGAAGCTGTAGGCGGGCACCTGCCAGCCGCGCTTGCGCAGCCCGTCGGAGACGTCGAACACCGTGAAGCGGTTGACCTCCGGGGTGAGCGCGAAGGCGAAGACCGGCAGCTCGGTGCCGTCGGTCAGGAGGCGGAAGGGGCCGATCGCGGCCACGGCCGCGGCCAGGTGCTGGGCGGTGTCGAGCGCGGCCTGCTGGACCCGACGGTAGCCCTCGAAGCCGAGCCGGATGAGGTTGTAGTACTGGGCGATCACCTGGGCTCCCGGGCGTGAGAAGTTGAGCGCGAAGGTGGGCATGCTGCCGCCCAGGTAGTTGACCCGGAAGACGAGCTGCTCGGGCAGGGCCTCACGGTCGCGCCAGAGCACCCATCCCACCCCCGGGTAGACCAGCCCGTACTTGTGGCCGGAGGTGTTGATCGAGGCCACCCGGGGGAGGCGGAAGTCCCACTCCAGCGCCGGCTGCACGAAGGGCGCCACGAAGCCGCCCGAGGCGGCGTCGACGTGAACGGGGACGTCGGGCCCGCCGCCCTGGTGGAGGGCGTCGAGCGCGGCGGCGATCCCGGCGACCGGCTCGTAGCTCCCGTCCTGGGTGGAGCCGAGCACCGCGACCACGCCGATGGTGTTCTCGTCGCAGAGCTTCACCGCCTCCTCGCCGGTGAGGTGGCGCCGCTCCCCCTCCATGGGCACGTAGCGCGGCTCGACGTCCCAGTAGCGGCAGAACTTCTCCCAGCACACCTGGACGTTGATGCCCATCACCAGGTTGGGCCGGTCGCCGGCGGCGCCGGCGGCGCGCCGGGCCTCGCGCCAGCGCCATTTGAGCGCCATCCCGGCGAGCATCGCCGCCTCGCTGGAGCCGGTGGTGGAGCAGCCGACCGCGTGCTGATGCGGCTGCGCGTGCCAGAGGTCGGCCAGGATGTGGACGCAGCGGCGCTCGATCTCCGCGGTCTGCGGGTACTCGTCCTTGTCGATGATGTTCTTGTCCGCGGTCTCTGCCATCAGCCGCCCCGCCTGAGGCTCCATCCACGTGGTCACGAAGGTGGCCAGGTTGAGCCGGGCGTTGCCGTCCAGCATCAGCTCGTCGTGGACGATCTGGTACGCCATCTCCGGGTCCATCGGCTCCTTGGGGATGCGCAGCTTGGGCACGCCCGAACGCGCGGCGCCGCTGGCATACAGGGGGTTGACCTCGAGGGTGCCGTCGTCCGGCTGGTGGTGGTGGAGCGCCATGTCGTCCCCCTCTCAGACGCCGAGCGGGGAGGGGGAGGCCCTCCTCCGCGCCGCCTCGACGAATCCCGACAGCACCGGGTGCGGTCCGCCGGACCGGACCGCCGCCTGGGGGACGAAGAGGGTGCCGATGAAGAATGGGTGGCCGGGCAGCTCAAGGATGCGCGGCTCGCCCTCGAGGTCGAAGCCGCTGAAGCGCAGCCCGGCCGCCTCGAGCCGGCCCCGGTATGCGGGATTGAGGCCGAAGTTGCAGAAGAACGGCTCGTTCGCCTCGGTGGCCGCGTAGAGGTCGCCGGCCTGGGTGCCGGCCTCGATCCGCACGGGGTGCACCTGCCCGGCCAGCGAGCAGGAGAGGGGTGCGACCACGAGCTCGGTGGCGTCCGGATGCTCCTCGGCGTGGTCGGCTCCGTCGATGCCGGCGACATCGCGGGCGACCTCGATGAGCATGTGCTGGAAGCCACCGCAGGTCCCGAGCACCGGGATCCCCCGCTGGCGGGCGTGGCGGATGGCGGCGAGGGCGCCCTCCATGCTCGCGTACGGGCTGCCGGGGGCGATCAGCACCCCGCCGTAGGCGTCGAGACGGTCCGCCTGCCCGAGCACGTTGAGGGTGCCCAGCCAGGCGGGCTCGGCGCCCAGCCCGATGAGGGCGGCGTCGGTGGCGCTGTGGGTGGGATTGTCGGGGTTGCGCTCTCCGACCACGGCGATCAGCACGGGCGGTCCTCCTCAGCCGGTGGCTCTCGTGGATGGTGGGGGCGGCCGGCGCCCCGTCCACCTCCGCATTGTCGGCTTCGCGGCCCCGCTGCGTCAGCGAGCGACGCCCACCGTCTGTCCGATCGTCTCCGGCCGGTCGAGCAGCCGGAGCATGAGGTGGGCGACGTCGGCACGCGAGATCGCGAGGCCGCGCCGGACGTTCCGCCCGTCGGCGGTCCGATAGGCGCCGGTCAGCGCCCCATCGGTGAGCCGCGGAGGCCGGACCACTGTCCATTCCAGTGCGCCCTCCCGAAGCTCCTCCTCCATGAGGGCGAGTCCGCGTAGACGTGGCCGAAGGCTCGCTTGGTCAGCGGGCTGAGCAGGTGGCGCATCAGGAATCCGTCACCGGGGTCGTGCTTCGTCGGCCGGGTCCGGCCCGGCGAGCTGACGGTTCCCACCGGAGCGGCGCTCACCACGATGATGCGCCGCGTCCCCACCGCCTGCATGGCCCCGGCGATCGCCTGCGTGCCGGCGGCCGCGATCCCCGCCTCCGACCGCGACCGGGCGCCGAGGCCCGAGAGCACCGCGTCGGCTCCGGCCACCGCGTCGCGCAGGGCTTGCGGATCGGGGGAGCGCAGGTCGACCACAACCGTGGGCACCGTGTGCGAGAGCCTGAGGGGATCCCTGACCAGGGCCGTGACGTCATGCCCCGCGGCGACGGCCTGGTCCAGGAGATGCCGGCCCACCCCTCCGGTGGCGGCGACGATGGTGAGCCGCATCGCTTCTCCGACGCCGCCCTTCCCGCGGCTCAGGCGCGCCGCCCGGGTGGGGCGGGGGAGGCGCTCGGGACGAACAGCCCGCGAGCCACGAAGTCGAGGTTGGCGGCGGTGCGCCGCCGCACCACGTCGGGGGCGTAGGCGGGCTCCCCGATGTGACGCTGGATCACCGGCTCCATCAGCAGCGGCCCGAGGATGACGCTCAGCACCTGGAAGGGGCGCCACTCGGGATCGGAGTCGGAGCGGATGCCTCCGGCCCGCTCCAGCAGCTCCAGTCCGCGATGGGTGGCCGCCACCACCTCGTCGAAGATCGCCGTCCCCGCCGGGGTCTCGTCGAGGAGGCAGCGGCGCAGGTAGCGGCGGATGTCCGGGCTGGTCCCCAGCACATCGGAGAAGACGGTCGCCATCTGCCGCGAGAGCTGGTCGGCGGGGAGGTCCCGGGGCAGGACGTCGAAGCGGTCGAGGAAGAGCGCCAGCACCGACTGGTCGACGGCGGCGCGCAGGCCGTCCTTGGACCCGAAGTGGTGGATCACGAGCCCGGGCGAGACGCCGGCGGCCTCGGCGATGGTCCGCAGCGGCACCCCGAAACCGGAGGTGGCGAAGAGGCCCAGGGCCGCCTCGCGGATCTTGGCCCGAGCACTCAGGTCGGAGTCCTGCAGCGTCGGGGAGTGGCTGATCACGATCCAATTCTATCGTATAGCGACTTGCCATGCAGAATCGTGAGTGATATGGTCGTATCTTAGATTGAACAGGTATTCAATAAGGCCGAGATGACCGCAGCCGCCGCCGGTCCGCCGTCCGCCGCCCCGGGGGCCGGCCGCCCGCGCTGGCTGCCCCTGATGGTGCTGTGCGTGGCGGTCCTGACGGTGAACCTGGACAACACCATCCTCAACGTCGCCCTCCCCACCCTGGTCGAGAAGCTCCAGGCCACCACCGACCAGCTCCAGTGGATCGTCGATGCCTACGCGATGGTCTTCGGGGGGCTGCTGCTCGTCTCCGGGAGCCTGGCCGATCGCTACGGCCGCAAGCGGCTCTTCGTGGCGGGCCTGGTCGTCTTCGGCGGCGGCTCGCTGGGTGCGGCGTTCTCGGGGAGCGTCGATCCCCTCATCATCTGGCGCGGCCTGATGGGTGCCGGTGCCTCGATGACCATCCCCTCCGGGCTGTCGATCATCAACGACATCTTTCGCGATCCCGTCGAGCGGGCCCGGGCGGTCGGGGTCTGGGCCGGGACCGTCGGGCTCGGCATCGCGATCGGGCCGGTTGCCGGAGGGCTGCTGCTGGCCCATTTCTGGTGGGGGTCGATCTTCCTTGTCAACGTCCCGGTCGTCGCCGCGGGCCTGGTGGGAACGCTGCTGCTGGTTCCCGAGTCGCGGAGTGCCAATCCCCGGCGCGCCGACCCCGTCGGCGCCCTGCTCTCGATCGGGGGGCTGGGCGCCATCCTCTGGGCGATCATCGAGGGGCCGGCCCGTGGCTGGTCGTCACCGGAGGTCGTCGCCGCGCTCGCCGTCGGGGTCGCCGTCGTCGCCGGCTTCGTGGCCTGGGAGCGGCGCTCCGACCACCCCATGCTCCCGCTCAAGTACTTCCGCTCGCGGCGCTTCAGCATCGCCCTGGCGGCGATGGTGGTGGGGGCCTTCGCCCTGCTGGGCGGCCTCTTTCTCCAGACCCAGTTCCTCCAGTTCTTTCTCGGCTACAGCCCGCTCGGCGCCGGGCTGCGCATCCTGCCCCTGGCCGGGGTGCTGGCCGTCGCGGCGCTCGCGGCCCCACGGCTGGTGCGGCGGGTCGGCAGCAAGGTGATCGTCGCCGGCGGGCTGCTGCTGATCGCCGGCGGTCTGGCCGAGAATGCGGCGGTCGCGTCGCCGACGGTGACCTACCTGCTCGCCCTTCCCGGCATGCTTCTGATCGGACTGGGGGCGGGGCTGCTCATCCCCGCCGCCACGGATTCGATTCTCGGGGCCCTCGGTCAGGAGGACGCGGCGGTCGGGTCCGCCGCCAACAGCACCGCCCTCCAGGTGGGTGGGGCCCTCGGCGTGGCCGTGATCGGCAGCGTGCTGTCGACCCGCTACCAGAGCGCGATGAACGCGCTCCTCATCGGCCGCCACCTGCCCGCGGCGGTCCTCCAGGACATCCTGGGGTCGCTGGGGGGCGCGCTGGCGGTGGCTCGAGCCGTGGGCGGCCCGCTGGGGGCCGGACTGACCACGGTGGCCCGAAGCAGCTTCCAGACCGGCATGAGAACCGCCCTGCTCGCCGGCCTCGGCGCCACCGCGGCCGGGATGCTGGTGGTGCTGGCGGCGCTTCCCGCCAGGCCACCCCGCACCCGGTGAGGCGCGCGCCGGCGACCGGCGCGCGCGCCCACCGCGCGGATCCCTGACTCAGATCAGAGGAGGGCCCGGACCAGGCTCTCCTCGCTGCTGACGGAGGTCGTCAGCAGGCTGGTGAAGACGCCCACAACGTCACTTCCCTGCTCGGCGATGACGCCGGAGGCGCTGATTCCGTCGGCCGTGTACGAGTAGGAGGCCGCCTGGCTGCCCAGCCCCGACACCGGGGTGAAGCTGAAGTTGAGGCCGGACGCCTCCGATGCGAGCGCCGACTGCTCGGCACCCTCCGCGGTGGAGAGGTAGCCGGAGGGCACCCCGCTGGCCACGATGATGATCACCACCCCCTCGCTGGAGGTGACGTACTCGCAGCCGACGCCGGTCGCGCCCGCGGGAAGGTCTTCTGTCTCCCCCGTGTCGCTGGTCGGGGCGCCGACGGTGACGCCGAGGTCACTGCTGACCGTGGAGGAGGACGGGCACGAGGCGACGTTGATGGAGCCGCCCGAGCCGCCGGAGCCCGAGGAGCTCGACGAGCTGGACGAGCTCGAGGAGCCGGAGGAGCTCGACGAGGTGGCCGAGCTGGTGCCGCAGGCGGCGAGCGCCAGGATGGCGAACGCTCCCGTCAGCAGCGTGGGAAGGTTGGAGCGATGAAACATGGGAACGGGATCCCCCTCATATGCAGGTCCGGGACGAAGGCCCCAGAGAAACCTGACATTAGGGTAACTCATCGTCCCGCCAAAATGACCAGGCGGGGGAGGACGTTCGGCCCATCCTTCAGGCTCCAGGAGCGCCGTGCGCGCCGCCCGCACCACCCCCGTGCGCGTGCCGAAGCCGGCGCGCGTTTGACGTGACAACTGCCATCGCTGTGACTGCGGCCGGCGAAGGGATGGTGCGGCGCTCGCTCAGGTCATCTGGGTGAGGACGGGTTCCGCGACCTCCTCGGCGAGCCGAGCCGGGGGCACGCCGACCCCCGCCAGCACCAGGTGGGTGGCGCCGGCCTCGACGTACGAGAGCACCTCGTCGCGGGCCTGGGCCGGATCCCCCCGGACGATGAACTGCATCGAGCGCACGATCTGACCCGGGTCGCGCCCGATGGCGCGGCAGTGGTCGTCGAGGACCGCACTCTTGTGCCGGAAGTCCTCCGGGGAGCGGGACGGGCAGTTCCAGATGTCGGCGTGCTCGGCGACGACGCGCAGTGACAGGCGCTCGCCGCCGGCGCCGACCAGGATCGGCGGCCCCGGGCGCTGGATCGGCTTGGGCTCGCAGATCACGCCGCGCAGCCGGTAATGACGCCCCTCGAAGTCGAAGGGCTCGTCCTCGCTCCACATCCGGCGGGTGATGGTCAGCGCCTCGCCGAGCGCCGCGATCGCGTCCGGACCTGGCACCAGATCGACACCGTAGGCGTCGTACTCGCGACGGGCGATCTCGAGGTTTGCGGGGTCGAGCGAGCGGAGGAGGCTGGCCCCCACGCCGATGCCGAAGACCAGGCGGCCTCCGGAGACGATGTCCACGGTGGCCGCCATCTTGGCGAGCAGGGTCGGGAGGCGGAGCCGGTTGCTGGTGACGATCACCCCCAGCCGCAACCGGCTGGTCTGGGCGGCGAGCGCCGCGAGCAGCGTCCAGGCCTCCAGCGCCGCGCCGCGGACGTCGCCGCGCAGCGGCACCATGTGGTCCCAGAGCCAGGCGTGCTCGAAGAGGGGGATCCGATCCGCCTCCCGCCAGGTGCGCAGGATCTCCTCGTAGGTCAGCCCCATCTGGCTGGTCTTGATCCCAAAGCTGAGGCGGGGCGTGGGCGCGGTCACCGCCGGTCAGGATAGCGCCGGTGCGCCGATGGGGGCCCGACCGGTTGGTATCCTCGGCGCCGTGTCTCGCCGCTACGTCGTCTACGGTGCCGGCGCGATCGGTGGGGTGATCGCCGCCCAGCTGCACCGGGCGGGGCTCGAGGTCGCGGTCATCGCCCGCGGTGAGCACCTCGCCGCCATCCGCCGTGATGGGCTCACCCTGCGCACGCCCGAGGGCGCCCACGCGCTGCGCGTGGAGGCGGCGGCGGCGCCCGTCGAGATTCGCTGGCGCGACGATGACATCGTCCTGCTGGCGATGAAGTCGCAGGACACCGAGGCCGCGCTCGCCGAGCTGGCCGCGGTCGCGCCGCAGTCCGTTGTGGTCGTCTGCGCGCAGAACGGTGTCGCCAACGAGCGCGCGGCGCTGCGGCGCTTCGAGAACACCCTCGGGATGTGCGTCATCTGCCCGGCCAGCCACCTCGCCCCCGGGATCGTGGAGGCCGAGTCGCTCCCCTGTCCGGGCATCCTCGACGTCGGACGCTATCCGGAGGGGGTCGCCAGCGCCGCGGAGGAGGTGGCGGGGGCGATGACCGCCGCCGCCTTCAGCTCGCGCGCGGTGCCGGACGTGATGCGCTGGAAGTACGCGAAGCTGCTCGTCAACCTGGGCAACGCCGTCGAGGCGGTCTGCGGTACGGAGGGGCGGGGGGGCGAGCTCGCCCGCTTGGTCCATGGCGAGGGAGTGGGGGTGCTGGACGCCGCCGGGATCGCTCACGTGTCGGCGGAGGAGGATGCCACCCGTCGCGACGGGTTGCTCTCCCTGCGACCCGTCGAGGGCCGGATCCGGGGCGGCGGCTCCTCGTGGCAGAGCCTGACCCGCGGCGCCGGCAGCATCGAGGCCGACTACCTGAACGGCGAGATCGTGCTGCTCGGGCGCCTCCATGGTCTGGCCACGCCCGCCAACGCCACGCTCCAGCGGATCGCCAACCGGATGGCGCGTGACCGCGTCCCGCCCGGGGCCGTGACGGAGGAGGAGGTCCTCGCCGCCGTCACACGGTCAGGGTGATCTCGATCGCGGTACCGAGACCCTCGGTGCTTTCCGCCGCCACCGAGCCGCCGTGGGCCTCGACCAGGTCTCGCACGATGGCCAGCCCCAGGCCGGAGCCGGTGGATGAGGGGCCCTTGACGAAGCGGTCGAAGACATGGGGCAGCAGCCCGGCGGGGATTCCCTCGCCGTCGTCGCGGACCGTGATCCTCACCTGACCCTCGGAGGCGCTCGCCTCGACGCGGACCATCCCGCCCTGCCCCGTGTGGGCGAGCGCGTTGGCGATGAGGTTGCCGAGGACGCGGCCGAGCTGAGCCGGGTCTGCGTCGAGGAGCGGGAGCTCGGGCGCCATCCGGCTGTCCAGGCGGACCCCGGCGGTGGCCGCCTCGGCGCGGAACGCGTCGATGGTCTCGTTGACCAGGACCACGACGTCCACCTGCTCCAGGTCCGGGTGGAGCGCGCCGGCCTCGGCGAGGGTGAGGGTGCGGAGGTCGTCCGCCAGGGCCTCCAGGGTGCGGGTCGCGGCCACGATCGGCGCGAGATGCTCCTCGTCGGCGGGGTTCACCCCGTCTGCGATCGCCTCCGCCTGGCTGCGGATCACGGTCAGCGGCGTGCGCAGCTCGTGGGTGATGTCGGCGAGCACGGTGCGCCGGCGGGCTTCGTCCTCTTCGAGGCGGGAGCTCATGGCGTTGAAGGCGCGGGCCAGGGATCGGACCTGCCGCGGGCCTCGGACCGGGACCCGCGTGGAGTAGTCGCCGGCCTCGACCCGCCGGGCGGCGGTCACCAGGCCGCCGACCGGAGCCGCGACTTGGCGCAGCGTCACCGCGATGGCGACCAGGGCGATCAGGCCGAGGACCAGAGCCCCTCCGGTGACGACCCTGGTCAGGGTCATCGAGCCGACCAGCCCGAACGCGCTGAGCAGCAGCCACACCAGTGACGAGATCGCGGCCAGCGTGACCAGCACGGCGCAGCCGGCACAGCAGCCGACGCGCCGGACGGTGCGGGCCGCGTCGCGACGTGAGTGCGGGCCGCCCCGCGGGGGAAAGGGCGTGTCCTCGGGCCACCACGGCGGGCGGTGTGGCGATCCCCGGCCGCGACCGCGACCCTGCCGCGGTGGACGCGGATTCACCGCTCCCCTTCGCTGAGCCGGTATCCGACGCCGAAGACGGTCTGCAGCAGGCGCGGGGCGCGAGGATCGCGCTCGACCTTGCGCCGGATGTTCTTGATGTGGGCGTCGATGGCACGCTCGTAGGATTCGATGGCGACGCCATGCACGGCATCGAGCAGCTGGGCGCGGGTGAACACCCTTCCCGGCTGCTCGGCCATGTGCAGGAGCAGCTGGAACTCGGTGGGGGTGAGCACAACCCGGCGGCCCTCGACCAGCGTCTCCATCCGGGCGGCGTCGAGCACGAGCGTCTCGCCCACCCGCACCACCTCCTGCTGCGCCCGGGCGCCGTTGCTGCGGCGCAGCACCGCGCGCACCCGCGCGACGATCTCGCGCGCGCTGAAGGGCTTGGTCACATAGTCGTCCGCCCCCAGCTCCAGGCCGGCCACCCGGTCGCTCTCCTCGGTGCGCGCGGTGAGCATGATGATCGGCACGTCGCCGTCCCGGCGCAGGGCGCGGGCGACGTCCAGGCCGTCGAGTCGCGGCAGCGTCAGGTCCAGGATCACCAGGTCGGGGTGCTCGCGGCGGGCGATCCGGAGCGCCTCCTCGCCGTCGCCGGCGGTGAGCACCTCGAAGCCGGCGCGCTCCAGGTAGTCACGTACCAGCCGGACGATGTCCGGCTGGTCGTCGACCATGAGCACGGTGGTCATCGGCGCGAATCGTAGGGGGTGGGCCGGCTCCGCGGGCCCACCCCCTCGAGGCTCAGACGCTCGCCGGTGGGGTGGCGGCGGGCGGGTTCTGGTGCGCCTGCTGGTGCCATGCCTCCCAGCTGCCGGTCGCGCCCCAGCCCCACGGCCCCCGGCCCGAGCAGGCGCCCATCCGCGTGGTGGGGTCGCCGTGGTTGTGGCCCCGGGCTGCCCACGCTGCTCCGAAAGGACGGTGGAAACCGAGGAAACGAGGGAGGAGGAGGCCTCCGATGAGGGTGATCACGATGAACCCGGGGTTGCGGGTGGTGAGGCCGACGGCGACCGTGCCCCCGATCACGATGAGCGCCCAGAGGCGGCGGGCGATGCTGTACATGGCGTTTTTCTCCCAGAGGTGGGTGGTCGATGGGCCTCACGATCACGTCCCCGTGTGAACGCCGCGTGAACGCGGTCGGGAGAGGTGGCGAGCGCCCGGGGTGGCGGCGCGAGGTGAGCCCGCGGCCTTGACCGCCGTCCCCGGACATGACACCGTTTGGAGTGCTTCCGCTGCGTGCTACGGCGTGGACACCAGAGCCATCACGCCCACCAAACGTGGCGGAGAGAAGGAGGGCGCATCTGTGGCGAAGTTCCTGCTTGCCTATCACGGGGGCGGCATGCCGGAGTCCGAGGAGGAGCGGGCCAAGGTGGGGGCGGCCTGGGGCGCGTGGTTCGAGTCCTCGGGCGGGGCAATCACGGACCCGGGCGACCCGGTATCCCAGGCCCGCACCATCGCGGCGGACGGGTCGGTCTCACACGGCGGCGGTGCCAACCCGGTGAGCGGGTACAGCCTGGTCGAGGCCGAGAGCCTCGATGCCGCGGTGGAGATCGCCAAGAGGTGCCCGGTGCTCCAGGGCGGGGCCAGCATCGAGGTGGCGGAGACCTTCAAGGCCATGTGACGTGGGAGGGGGCGGCACTTCGCCGCCCCCCGCCCGCCTCCACGCCGCAGGCAGCCTGCGGAGACCCTCCGCTACGGGAGCGCCAGCAGCCAGACCGCCGCGAGCACCGCCGCCGCGGGCGCGAGGACGGGGAAGGGGCGGGAATGGCCGAGTGCCGCCAGCGCCGCCGAGGCCGCGACCAGCGGCAGCGCGCCCAGCGCCACCACGACGACGGGCTGGCCGAGGGCGGGCGCGGCGGAGCATGCCGCGACGCCCGCGAGCACGCCGAGGCCGAGGCAGAGGTGCCGCGTCCAGCGCGCCCCGAGCCGGACCGCCAGGCCCGCCGCGCCGCTCCGGCGGTCGGCCTCCACGTCGGGCAGGGTGTTGGCGAGGTGGATGCTGAGCGCCAGCGCCAGCGCGAGCGGCGGCGCCGCGACCGCGACCCGCGCCGAGAGGTGACCCATGGCCGCCCCGGCGGCCAGCGGCAGGCAGGCGAACCCCACCCAGTAGGGGAGCCACGAGAACGCCCCGCGCTTCAGGCCCAGGTCGTAGGCGACCCCGGCCCCGGCGCACACCGCGGCGAGCGGCAGGGTGGGGAGCGGGAAGGTCGCCGCCACCCCCATCGCCAGCGCGAAGCCGGCCAGCGTCGCCGCCCAGGCCACGCCGGGGACCACGGCGCCACTCACCAGCGGCTTATCCGGCTTCGCGACGCGGTCGGGGTCGCGGTCACAGAGGTCGTTGAGGGCGCCGATGGCGAGCTGCTGAGGGAGCATGACCGTGGCCAGGCGCAGGTCGGTGAGCACCCCGGGGATCTGATGTCGCGCCGCCGCCGCGGCGGCGACGAAGCAGGCGGTGACGAGGAGCGATGGGCCGGGATGGAGGAGGACGGCCACGGCCCTGGCGATGTCGAGCGGGTGGCGTCGGGCGAGCGCCGGCTCCGACGTCACGCCGGGGAGCGCAGCGGTCACCGGTTGGCCGGCGCCGCCTCTGCGGACGGGGTGCCGGCGATCACGCCGGCGCCGCCTTCGCCTCGCCGCGCGCCGGGACCTCGGCGGATCCTCGGCGCCGGCCTCTCCGTCAGTGCCATCGAGCGATCCCTACCCCGGGACGGTGCCGCGGATGCCGGCGATGAGGCTCGTGAACATCGAGCTCCCCGACGTCTCCCACATCTCGAGCGCCGGAGGCGGGACGTGGGCCAGCGTGACCGCCCTCTCCTCATCGTTCATCTGCTCGAGCACCAGACCGAGGACCAGCCACGGCTTGCCCGCGGTCAGATGGCTCATCCCGTAGCCGGGCATCTCTCCCCACTCCTCCTGGGAGACGGTGACCGCGGCGATGGGCAGGATCTCCCTCTCCTCCTCGGAGAAGTGGACCTCCATCTCGGTGCCGAGGTGGTGGATGGACGCGGCGAGGTCGCGGGCGGTCTCCTCGGAGGGGTCGGCCGCATACCCGCCGGTCGCCTCCTGGGCGGCGTCGCAGGCGGCGCTGAGTCCGGAGTGCTGCGCCTCCATGCGGTCGTAGAGGTCGGCGTGCCGGGGAGCGCGCTCGCGGAGCTTCGGCCAGAGCAGCACGTCCTCCGCCTGGTGATGGGAGTGAAGGAAGTCCAGCACGTTCGCGTAGTAGGAGGCCACCTGGGCGGCCTGCTCGGCGTCACCGGGCCGCACCCGGCCCAGCACCGCATCGGGGTCCCGGAGGGCGTCACGGAGCATGCCGTGGGGGAAGCGCATATCCGACGGGTCGCAGGTGTACTGGATGTTCGCCTCGGTCACCCGGGTGCCCTCCTCTTCCCTCGCCCTCGGCGACCGGAGAGCAACCCCGGCGCTGGCCCGCAGGGTCATTCGGCCCAGGAACGCATGGGCCACAGGTCACACCATTGTATGGGGTATCGGCGGACCGGCGCCGGGGCGGGCGCGCGCACGTCCCACGGAGGGCAGGAGGCCCAGGTAGGCTTCCGGGGTGGCTTCAGGGCCGATCCTGCCGTATCCCGGCTGGGGCGAGGACACCGTGCGCTTCCCCGCCCGGTACTTCGAGGAGGGGCGCCTCCCCGGGGTGTGCGTGGTGACGGGGGCGCCGGCCACCTGCAATCTCCGCCGCCACTTCAGCAGCACGCCCGGCTGGGTGGGCTGCCTCTTCTTCGTCAGCCTCCTCGCCTTCCTCATCGCCCTGGTCGCGACCCATCGCAGCGCGACCGGCCAGCTCCCCGTCTGCAGCGCGGTGGACGAGCGCATCCGCCGGTTGCACCGCTACGTGGTGCGGCTGACCACGATGGCCGTGGTCGCCTGGATCGCGATCATCCCGGCGGCGATCACCCTTTCGGAGGCCCGCCTCGCGGTGGCCGTCTGCATGACGCTGCTGACGATCGGGTTGCTGGCGATCATCGGAGCCGGGATGGCTGATCTCCGCGAGTCGGCGACCCTGGGCATTCAGGGCCGCGTCGTGCGCGACGGTTTCGGGGATCGCTGGATCCAGCTCCGCGGCGTCCACCCGGCCTTCGCTCGCGCCGTGGCGACGCGGCTGGGCCGCTGAGCGGGGACGGTGCGGCGCCGAGCCTGACCCGTCCTTTCGGACCCGCCGGTCACTGGTGGAGACCCTGCGGGCGGAAGCCGCCGAACGCGGCTATCGATCCCAGTTGCGACTGAGATGCAGCTGTGATACGTTCCCTGGAGGCTCGGACGGGTAGGCGCCGCGGTGGCGGGGAGGGTCTCTTTTGGCAACCGCAGAACTGTCGGCAGGCCGGGGTCGCATCCAGCGCATCCGGAAGTCGCTCAGCCCTCTGGAGTGGCGCCGTGCCCAGCTCATGTTCGGGTTCGTGCTGCTCCTCCACGTCATGGGCTTCGGGGTGTTCATCGCCTTCGTGGTCCCCAGCCACTTCAAGGGTCTCGGGATCGGCGTCGCCATCCTCGCCTACACGTTCGGGCTGCGCCACGCGTTCGACGCGGACCACATCGCCGCCATCGACAACACCACCCGCAAGTTCATGAACGAGGGCAAACGCCCGCTCAGCGTGGGGTTCTTCTTCTCGCTGGGGCACTCGACGATCGTGGTGGCGATCGGGGCGGGAATCGTCATCGCCGAGAAGGCGGTGTACGGCGCTGTCTCGCACAGCTCGTCCGGCCTGGAGCAGTTCGGAGGCGTCTTCGGAACGGTGGTTTCGGCGTCCTTCCTGTACCTGATCGCGAGCCTCAACATCGTCATCCTGGTGGGCATCATGGGGGTGTTCCTCCGGATGCGCAGAGGAGAGTTCAACGAGGCCGAGCTGGAGGAGCAGCTCAACAACCGCGGCTTCATGTTCCGCTTCTTCGGCAAGTGGATGAGGGCGATCACCAAGCCCTGGCAGATGTACCCGGTGGGAGTGGTCTTCGGGATGGGCTTCGACACCGCCACCGAGGTCGCGCTGCTCGCCACCACAGCCGTGCTGGCGTCCCAGGCCCTGCCTTGGTACTCGATCATGTGCCTGCCCGTGCTGTTCACCGCCGGCATGTGCCTGATGGACACCTTCGACGGGTGCTTCATGAACATCGCCTACGGCTGGGCGTTCTTCAACCCGGTGCGCAAGGTCTTCTACAACCTCGCCATCACCGGGCTCTCGGTGGCCATCTGCTTCCTGATCGGCACCATCGAGGTGCTCGGTCTCCTCCCCGTCGAGCTGCGCTGGCATGGAGCCTTCTGGAGCTACATGGCTGGCTTCAACATCAACACCGCGGGCTTCATCATCGTGGGGCTGTTCGTGGTCACCTGGGCCGCGGCCCTCCTGATCTGGCGGTTCGGCCGCATCGAGGAGAGATGGGACTCCCGGCTGCGGCGAAACGGAGCGGTCGCCGACATCGAAGCGGAATCCGCCTGAGCTCGCCGGACTCCGAGCTGCTCCGCGACCTCGGCCTCGCATGACCACCACCCCGAGCCGGGGCCTCGGCGGTGAGGCTCGGTTCGCTAAGATCGGTTCTGGTTCATGCAACTCCCGTGGGGGTGGGTTCACATGACCGGGCTCGGTCCTCGGCGGGGGGGCGACGTACCGTGAGCCTCGTCCGCTATGTGGTTGACAACTGGGGGACCCTGGGCCCTCAGGTTGTTACCCACGTCCAAATCGTGGCCATCTCGATGCTGGCTGCGGGCCTGATCGGCCTGGGTCTGGGTGTGGTGGCGGCTCGATCGGAGCGCTTCTCGGCGCTGATTCTGAGTGTCACCAGCACCATCCTGACCGTGCCCAGCTTCGCCCTCTTCGGTCTGCTCACCATCTGGGTGGGGTTCGGCAACCCGCCGGTGATCGTGGGTCTGGTCCTCTACGCGCTGCTCCCCGTGGTTCGCAACACCGCGACCGGGATCCGGGCCGTCGACCCCGCCGTCACCGAGGCAGCCCGTGGGATGGGGATGAGTCCCACCCAGGTGCTGACCCGTGTCGAGCTGCCCCTGGCCGCGCCCGCCATCCTGGGCGGGTTGCGTCAGGCGACGGTCATGGTGGTGGCGATCGCCACGGTGGGGGCCACCGTCGGAGCCGATGACCTCGGCCAGCCGATCCTCGAGGCCCTGGGGCGCAGCAGCGGCACGCTGGTGCAGGTGCTTGCCGGGGTCATCCCCGTGGCGGTCATCGGCCTGGTCGCGGACGGGGCCCTCGCCGGCGTCCAGCACGTCCTCGCCCGTGGCGCCAGCCGGGCGGCGACGGGGTGATCACCTTCGAGCGCGTCAGCAAGCGCTACGGAGGGGTTGTCGCCGTGGGCGAGCTCTCCCTGGAGGTGGCCTCAGGGGAGATCGTTGTCCTGGCGGGCCCCTCGGGCTGTGGCAAGACGACCTCGCTGACCATGATCAACCGGCTGGTCGAGCCGACCTCGGGGATTATCTCCATCGACGGGCGAGACACCGCCAGCATGGACGTCAACGTCCTCCGGCGCAGCATCGGCTACGTCATCCAGCAGGTCGGCCTCTTCCCCCATCAGACAGTTGCCGAGAACATCGCCACCGTGCCGCGGTTGGCGGGCTGGAGCCGGGGGCGCATAACAGCTCGTGTCGACGAGCTGCTGGAGCTGGTCGGTCTGCCCCCGGCCGCGTATCGCCGGCGTCTGCCCGCCGAGCTCAGCGGTGGTGAGCGGCAGCGGGTGGGAGTGGCGCGGGCGCTGGGCGCCGACCCCGACATCCTGTTGATGGACGAGCCCTTCGGTGCCATCGACCCGGTGGTGCGGGTCCGCCTGCAGAAGGAGCTCCTCCGTCTGCAGAAGGTGCTCCACAAGACCATCGTCTTCGTCACCCATGACATCGACGAGGCCGTTCGGATCGGCGACCGTGTGGCCCTGCTCTCCCAGGGCGGGGTGCTGGAGCAGTACGCGCGCCCCGAGGAGATGCTCGCCCATCCCGCCTCCGCCTTCGTGACCGAGTTCCTGGGAGAGGGACGCATGGTGCGGCGGCTGGGGCTGCTCCGCGTTCGCGACGCCCGCCTGGTTCAACCCAACGGCTCCAGGCTGCCCACCGAGACGGTGGCGGCCGACGCCAGCCTCAGGGACGCTCTGGACGCGGTGCTCCGATCTGATGACGGCCGGGTCACCGTGCGCGACGCCGGCACCGTCCTGGGCGTCATCGACGGCGACAGCATCCGGGAGGCGTCGCGGTGACGGAGCATCCCACCGCTGCCGCCGCACCTGCCTGGGAGAGGCGCTCGCCGTCGGGTGCTGCTCGTGGTTTCCGGCTCCTGCTCCGTCCCCTCGCGATCGCGGTGGGCCTGGGTGTCTGCTTCCTCGTGTATCTCACCCTGGGAGGGACCCCCGCCGATTCACAGGTTCTCAACGGACCCTTTCTGCTCAGCCGCCTGCTCGGCCACCTGCTCCTCTGCGGGGTGTCCTTCGCGGTGGTGCTCGTGACCTGCGTCCCGCTCGGGGCGCTGCTCGGTGTCGGCGGCCGGGCGCCCCGGCTGCTGGTCTTTCCCCTCGCCAACCTGGGGCAGGCGGTGCCCGGCATCGGGGTGCTCGCCATCCTCTACTCGTTCCTGGGGATTGGCGTCACCCCGGTGATCATCGCCCTGATCGCCTTCAGCGCCCTCCCGGTGCTGCGCAACACCATGGTGGGCGTGCAGAGCGTCGACCCCGACGCGGTGCGTGCCGCCCGGGGGATGGGGATGACCCGCTGGCAGGCGCTCCGCCGCATCCAGCTGCCGCTCGCCTCGCCGCTCATCTTCAGCGGCCTGCGCACCTCCCTGGTGCTGATCATCGGCACCGCCACCCTGGGCACGTTCATCGGCGGAGGAGGCCTGGGCGACGTCATCGACGCCGGCATCAACATCTCCGACCGGATCGTCTTCGTCGGCGCGGTGATGGTCGCCGCGCTGGCATTGCTGGCAGATTGGGGGCTCTCCCTGATCGAGCTGGCGATGGTTCCCCGCAGCCTGCGAGCCGGTACTCCCGGCACGACCTGACCGACTTGGAGGGCATACCTTGAGGAGATTCGCGATCGCGGCGCTCGGCCTGATCCTGGCACCGGTCGCTCTGGCCGCCTGCGGCAGCAGCAGCACGTCGGCGGCGACCGCGTGCGCGGCACCGTCGGGGACCAGCGGGAACGGTGCCCACCTCTCGATCGGCTTCAAGCCGTTCGCCGAGGAGCAGCTGCTGGCCTCCATCACCCAGCAGGTCCTCGACGCTCACGACTTCGACATCACCGACACCTTCTCGGCGTCCGACAAGGCCATCGGGACGGCGCTCAGCGACGGCACCATCGACATGTACTGGCAGTACACCGGTACCGAGCTCACCGACTATCTCGACTACAGCACCGGCCAGTTCCCCACCCAGCTGACCCCGGCCTTCAACTTCGTGCAGGGGAAGGACGCACCCCGCGGCATCTGCTGGACCGCGGACACCCCCTTCGACGACACCAACGGCATCGCCATCAAGGCCTCCGAGGAGTCCACGTACGGGAGCACCCTGAGCGAATTCGGCACCTACCTGGCCTCCCACCCCAGCACCTCGATCTGCATCCTCGCCGAGTTCCAGACGCGGCCCGACGGCCTGCCCGGTTTGGAGAAGACGTACAACCAGTCGTATGCCAACGCCAGTTACACCACCGTGGGCAGCACCGCCGAACAGGAGATCAACAGCGGACAGTGTGACGCCGGAGAGGTGTTCACGACGGATGCCACCATCCAGTCCGACAGCCTCTACGTCCTCCAGGACGACAAGAACCTGTTCCCGCCTGACAACGCCGGCCTGCTGGTGCGCAAGAGCGTTCTCAACCAGTACCCGGCCATCGCCGCCCTCATGGACCCGGTGGCGGCCAAGCTCACCACCTCGGTCGTCCTTTCACTCGATGCGGATGTCGAGCTGCAGAACGAGACGGTGTCCACCGTCGCTCACGACTGGCTCGTGCAGAACGGTTTCCTGAGCAGCTGACCTCGTGCGCGGCACGCCGGGCCGGCCTCGGCCCGGCGTGCCCGCCACACCTCGCCGGAATCCCACCGCATTGGGCGGACGTCGCGACCCGCTGAACCGTGCGGTCCGGCGCGAAGCGCGCGCGTGCGTCGGTCGTGTCTCCCGACGCGCGCTTCATCTTCCGCGCGGAGCCGGCCCTTGCTACTCTTTGTCGGGCGAGGATGGGCCAGCGCTTCCGGCGGGAGGAGAGCATGGCCGGCGAGTACGGGGCCCGGACCAGCGGGACAGGCGGGAGGCTATTCGCCGACCCCCAGCCCGGGCCCGACGAGACGACCTTCCAGGTCGACAACACCAGCGACCAGTACTACAACTCGGCCTACTACAAGCTGCACCAGGCCCTGCTCCAGCCGGTGCCACCGCCGCGCGTCGACCCACCGCGGATGCAGCTCGCCGACGTCCTGCCCGCCGAGATGATCACTCAGATCCAGGCGGCCGGCCGGATCACCTTCCACGCCGTCGGAGACACCGGTGCCGCCCGGACGGGGTCGATCCCCAACGAGGGCGGGGTCGCCGACGCCATGGCCAGGGATGTGGCCGCCGGTGGCCCGGACACGCCCGCCTTCTTCTTCCACCTCGGCGACGTGATCTACAACTTCGGCGAGGCGCAGTACTACTACGACCAGTTCTACGAGCCGTTCCGCGGCTACGACCGGCCGATCTTCGCAGTGCCCGGCAACCACGACGGCTTCCCGGAGTCGGCGGCGGTCACCACGCTGGCGGCGTTCCTCACCAACTTCTGCGCCGTCCAGCCGGGACCGTCGCCGAATGCCGGGGGCCTGGTGCGGAGCACGATGACCGAGCCGGGCGTCTACTTCACCCTGGACGCCCCCTTTGTATCGATCATCGGGCTCTACACCAACGTGCTGGAGGGGCCGGGGGTGATCTCCACCCAGGGTGGGACGTACTCCAGCCCGATGAATGACGACCAGCTCACCTTCCTGACCTCGGAGCTGACCCGGCTCAAGTCCGACCCGGATCGGGTGGCCAACCGCCGCGCCGTGGTCATCGCCTGCCACCACCCGCCGGCCTCCGCCGACGCGAGTCACGGCGGATCCACCGGGCTCTCGGCGGACATCGACCACGCCTGCCAGGAGGCGGGGATCTGGCCGGACGCCGTCCTCTCCGGCCACGCCCATCTCTACCAGCGCTTCACCCGCAGCACGGGCACGGTGGAGATCCCGTACGTCGTTTCCGGGAGCGGCGGATACGGCATCACCCCGCCGCGGAGCGCCTTCCCCTCGGGGCCCGCGGGCGGATACACGATCTCGGGGGGGCCGTTTCCCGACTACGGCTACCTGGTCGTCACCATCGACGTCACCGCCCGGCCGGTGATGACCATCAGCTTCCGCCCCACCAGCGGCACCGCCGACCAGGACAGCGTCACCGTCGACCTGACCCGCCATTCGATCTGATCCCCAGCGTCCCATTCTCCGCCGCATGCGCGCGCCCTCCGGCGCTGAGGGCCCGCGCGATTCCCCGTGTCAGATGCGGACCACCGCGACGCCGGGGACACCGTTGAAGTCAGCGTCCTGCGAGTGGACGGGGACCTCATGGGCTGCCGCCGTGGCAGCGATCCAGCTGTCCCGCACGGTGGGACGCTGTCCCGTGCGCTCGGTGGCACACACTTGCCTTCGTGAGTGCCCGACCGCTCGAGCCCGGCGAGCCGGTGCGGCTCGCCGGATTCGGCAGTGCTGCTCCTCCCCATCCGGCCGGGCCCGAGGAGGTGGCGTCGGTGGTGGGCGCGCTGTGGCCCGGCCTCGCCCGTCACCTCGGACCGCTCCTCGAGCAGTCCGCCTGCGTCGGGCGCCGGCTCGTCCGCTCCCCCTCGGACATGACCACGCCGCTCTCCCCGGGGGCCCAGACCCACCTCTACCGGCAGGTCGCTCCCGCGCTCGCCGAGGAGGCGGCAACCCAGGCCCTGAAGGCCGCCGGCATCACCCCCCAGGAGATCGGCCTCCTGGTGCTCGCCTCCTGCACCGGATTCGTCCTGCCCGGCGTCGACGTGATGCTCATCCCCCGCCTCGGATTGCGTGCCGACGTGGTGCGCATGCCCTTCACCGTCTTCGGCTGCGGCGGTGGTGCGGCGGGGCTTGCCCGCGCCTGCGACTGGGTCAGGGGACAGCCGGGGCGGGCCGCGCTGGTCGTGGCCGTCGAGGTGCCCTCGCTCACCTTCCGGCCCGATGACACGTCGGTCGACAACCTCCTCAGCGCCATGGTGTTCGGGGACGGTGCCGCAGCCGTGGTTGTCACCGCGGATGACCGGGGCCTGCGGGTCGGGCGGAGCCGAACCGCGGTCGTGCCGGACACGTCCGGGGCCCTCGGTTATCAGCTCGCCGACTCCGGCCTGCAGGTCGTGCTCTCCCAGCGGCTGCCGCGTATGCTCGCCCACGCTCTGCCCCCGCTGGTGCGGGAGTTCCTCGGCGAGCGGCTGCCCGCCGCGCTCGAGGCCGTGGCCGTGCACCCCGGCGGTCCCCGCATCCTGGAGGCGGTGGAGCGCTGCCTGGGGTTGAGCAGGGATCAGACCCTGGCCTCCTGGGCCACGCTGAGGAGCGTCGGCAACACCTCCTCCGCGGCCATCCTCTCGGTGCTCGGCGAGCTCGCCGCTTCACCGCCGTCCCCGCGGGGACGGGGTCTCGCCATCGGCTTCGGTCCGGGGCTCTCGATCGAGCTGCTGGAGCTGGCGTGGCAGTGCTGAGCCGGCGCGGCCGCGTGGCGCTGGTGGCGGGGCTTGGCGGGATGCGCCTCGCCGAGGTGGTCTGGTCGGCACGCAACCTCCGTCGCGCTGGCGAGGCGGAGCAGGCCGCGCCGCGAAGCTTCCCGGTCATGGTCGCGGTCAACGTCGCCCTCTTCGGGCTCTGCATCGTGCCCCGGCGCAGGCGCCCGCCGCTCGGGGTCGAGCTGGCCGCGCTGACCGGGCTGCTGGCGGCGGTCGGGCTCCGCCTGTGGGTGATCGGCTGCCTGGGTCCGGCGTGGAACATCAAGGCGTCGGTCCCGGAGCAGATGGAGGTGGTCACCAGCGGTCCGTACCGCTGGATCCGCCACCCCAACTACGTAGCGGTCATCCTCGAGTTCGCGGCCCTGCCCGTGGCCGTCGGCGCCTACCCCGAGGCCGCCCTGCTCAGTCTCGCCAACGCCGCCGTCCTCGTGCCCCGCATCCGCGCCGAGGAGGCGCTCCTGGACCGGGTGCCGGGCTATCGGGAGGCCTTCGCGGGGGTGCCGCGCTTCCTCCCTCAGAGACCGGCCAGGGAGAGCCAGTCGCGGGACGAAAGCCGCCCGAAACCCCAGTAGCCGCAGTTCACCCCGAGCAGGGCCTGGAGGGCGGCGGGCCGTGCCGCGGTTCCGGCGATGGCCCGGCGGCTGGCGGCGGTGTGGCCCGCCATCAGCAGCGCCAGCCCGGTGAGCCGGCGTCGATCCCGCCACAGCCGGCGGTGCTCCCGCGCGTACGCCGCCGCGGCCGTCGCCGGCGAGACCCGGCCACTCAGCTGGGCGTCGAGGTGAAGGGCCAGCCGCTCGGCCGCCAGCAGACCGATGGCGATCCCCTCCCCGGTGGTGGGGTCGTCGTAGCCGGCCGCGTCCCCGACCAGGAAGAGGCCGCCGCCGGCCACCCGGCGGGGCCGCTGGCGGAAGAGCCCGGCGGCGAGAGGACGCCCACCCCTCATCTCCGCGCCCGCCAGCGCCGGCAGCGCCGCGCGCGCCGCCCCCGGATAGTCGCGGGCGATGGCGCCGATGGTGGCGCGATCGCCGAGCACCGACACCAGCAGCTCATCGGGACCGACCGGTGCCTGGTACCACTCGTGACCATGCGCGAACGTCACGGTGATGCCCGGGATGGTGCGGGTGTCGACCCGCCAGTGCCCGGCCAGTCCGTAGCGGCCGCCGGCCGGCGCCGGCGAGGTCCAGCCGGCGGCCGCGCGCATCGGTGAGTGGAGGCCGTCGGCGGCGACCACGGCCCGGGCCGTGAAGGTGAACCGCTCGGTGAGCACCCCGGTGACCTCGCCGCGGCCGTCGTGGGAGAGACCGGTGGCGCGCACCCCCTCGAGGAGGGTGACCCCCGGCTCGGCCCGCAGCGCCGCCGCGGCGAGGGCGTCGAGGCGCAGCCGCCGCACTCCGAGCCCCCAGGCCGGCCCGCCTCCGGGTGGTGGAGGGAAAGCCGCGGTCGCGGCCCCGGGGTGGCCGAGCACCCGATAGGTGACGGAGTGGAGCGGGGGCGCCCCGGACGCCAGCAGGGGGTCGAGCAGGCCCAGGCGCCGCAGCGCCGAGACGCCGCTCGGCATCAGTCCCTCCCCGCACGCCTTGTCGCGGGGGAAGTGGCTGCGGTCGAGGACGACGGTCCGGTGCCCCGCCCGTGCCAGGAGCAGGGCCGCGGCCGCACCGCTGGGGCCGGCCCCGACGACCACGACGTCGGCATCGTCGGCGCTCACCGGCCGATCCTGCGCTCCGCCAGCTCGCTGTGGCGCTCAGCGCCGGCCGGTCGCGCCGTGATCTGGAACGTCGCCGGGGCCGCCACCCGGGACGTGACGCAGGGGCGGTCCCACGTAGTTCGCCAGAGGCCGGATCAGCGAGTTGTGGGTCAGCTGCTCGACCACATGGGCGGTCCATCCCGCGATGCGGCTCATGACGAAGATCGGGGTGAAGGTGGGGATGTCGAAATCCATCAGCCGGTAGGCGAGGCCCGCGGGGTAGTCGAGGTTCGGGTGGATTCCCTTGGTCTCCACCATGGCCCGGCTGAGCCGCCGGTGGATCTCCATCAGCCGCTCCTCGCCCCCCGAGGCGGCCAGCCTCTCGAGAGCCGCCTGCATGGTCGGCACCCGGGAGTCGCCGTGCTTGTAGACGCGATGGCCGAAGCCCATGATCGTCCGCTTCGCGGCCAGGGCCTCGGCCAGCCATGCCTCGGTCCGCTCCGGGTCGCCGATCTCCTCCAGCATCACCATCACCGCCTCGTTGGCGCCGCCGTGCAGGGGGCCCTTGAGCGCCCCGATCGCCCCGGTGATCGCGGAGTGCAGGTCGGAGAGCGTCGAGGTGATGACCCGGGCCGTGAACGTGGATGCATTGAAGCTGTGCTCGGCGTAGAGGATGAGCGAGATCTCGAAGCAGCGCCTGGCCTCCGGATCGGGGGTGGTGCCGAAGCACATGTGGAAGAAGTTGTCGGTGAACGAGAGGCTCGGATCGGGAGGGATCGGACCCAGGCCGCGCCGCCGGCGTTGCTCCGCGGCGACCACGGTGGGCATCTTCGCCAGGAGGCTCAACCCCTTGTCGAGGTCGGCGGCGGCTGAGGCGACATCCTCCTTGGGAGCTGCGGTGCCGAGAACGCTCACCGCCGTGCGCAGCACGTCCATGACATCGCAATCGAGCGGCAGGCGGGAGAGGACCTCGGGAAGGGGCGTGGGCAGCCCTCGGAGGGCGCGTCCCCTGGCCTCGAAGGCGGCCAGCTCCTCCGGGGAGGGCAGCTCACCGTACCAGAGCAGGTGGGCGACCTCCTCGAAGCTGCAGCGCTCGGCGAGCTCCTGCACGGGGTAGCCGCGATAGAGCAGGGAGTTGCTCTCCGGGTCGACCATCGAGATCGCCGTGGTGTCCGCGACGACCCCCACCAACCCCCGCTTGATGTCCGCTTCGTCGGCCAAGGTCTCACCCTCCTCCGGCGGTCGATTCGCCGAATGCTGTGGACTCGAAGCTCGTGTACCCGTCGTAGTCGAGCAGCTCGTAGAGCCGTGCGCGCGTCTGCATCTCGGCGACGCTGCTCCTCTGCGTCCCCTCGGCGGCCAGCGTGCGCAGCCCCCGCTCCACAGCGCCCATGGCCAGGCGGAGGAGGGTCACCGGGTAGATGACGACGTTGACGCCGATCGAGCCGAGGGTCTGGACGTCGAGAAGCTCGGTCTTGCCGAACTCGGTCATGTTGGCGAGGATGGGCGCCGCGATGGCGCGCCGGAAGGCGTCGAACTCGGCCGCTCCGGAGAGCGCCTCCGGGAAGATCAGGTCGGCGCCGGCGTCGACGTAGGCCCGGGCCCGGTCGATGGCCGAGTCGATGCCCTCGACGGCGCGGGCGTCGGTTCGGGCGCAGATCACGAAGTTCGGATCCCGCCGCGCCGCCACCGCGGCCGCGACCTTGGCGACCATCTCCTCCCGGGGGACGACGCTCTTGCCCTCCAGATGGCCGCATCGCTTGGGGCTCACCTGGTCCTCCAGATGGCAGCCCGCCAGGCCCAGCTCCTCGAAGAGCTGGATGCTCCGCGCCACGTTCAGCGGTCCCCCGAAACCCGTGTCGGCATCGACCAGGGTCGGCAGATCGGTCACCCGGGCGATCTCGTGGCTCCTCGCGGCCACCTCGCCGAGCGAGGTCAGCCCCACGTCCGGCAGCCCCAAGGAGGCCGCGAGCACCGCCCCGGAGACGTACACACCCTCGAATCGGAGCTCCTCGACGAGCAGGGCCGAGAGCGGGTTGAGGGCACCCGGAAAGCGGAGCAGCCGGCCCGACCCGAGGCCGCTGCGAAAGGTGGCGCGCCGCTCCGCCGCCGACGCCCTGGCGTGCAGCATCAGAAGAGCCCTCCCACCGGCGTCCGTTCCTCGAGGCCAGGCGCGGTGAAGCCCAGCTCGCCGACCTCCCCGGCGCCGAGCTCGGCCAGGCGCTCGGCCAGCCCGAGGAAGCGCCGCTGCTCGCTCTCCGGCAATGCACCCGCCGCCAGGCGGTGGAACTTGTCGATGTACTCGCGCCGGCCGAAGGGCCGTGCCCCGAGGGGATGGGCATCGGCAACCGCGATCTCGTCCTCGAGGGTGCTCCCATCGTCGAGAAGCACCACGACCCGCCCCCCGAAGGCGCGCTCCCCAGGCTCTGGCGAGAGGTAGCGGCGGGTCCATTCGGGATCCTCCACGGTGGTGATGCGATGCCAGAGAGCGACGGTTTCCGGGCGTCGGGGTCGATCCGGGGCATAGGAGCCCCGCCAATCCCAGGCGCCGTCCTCGAGGGCCACCGCGAGGATGTACATCAGCGAGTGGTCGAGGGTCTCGCGCGAGCTGGAGGGGTCGAGCTTCTGCGGGTCGCCGGATCCGGTGCCGATCACGTGATGGGTGTGGTGGCTGGTGTGGACGGTGATGGTGCGCACCCGGCCGAGGTCCGGGATGCGCTCCCGAAGCCTCCGGGCGAGGTCGATGAACGCCTGGGCCTGGTACTCGGCCGCGTGCTCCTTGGTGTAGGTGTCGAGGATCGCCCGCCGTCCCTCGTCCGCGCCGGGCAGGCTGACCCGATAGCAGGCCTCGGGACCGTCCAGGAGAACGGCGATGACACCGTCCTCGCCCTCGTAGATCGGCGCGGGGGAGGTCTCGCCCCGCATGGCCCGGTCCACCGCCTCGACGGCGACCTTGGCGGCGAAGGCGGGTGCACAGGCCTTCCAGGACGAGATCTCTCCCTTGCGCGACTGCCGGGTCGCGGTGGTGGTGTGCAGGGCCTGGCCGATCGCCTCGAAGACGACCTCCACCGGCAGGTCGAGGAGGGCTCCGAGCCCGGCCGCCACGGACGGGCCGAGATGGGCGACGTGGTCGATCCTGTGGGCGTGGAGCGAGATCGACCGGGCCAGGGCGACCTGCACCTCGTAGGCGGTGGTGATGGCGCGCATCAGGTCGCCGCCGGACCGGCGCCGCTGCTGGGCCACCGCCAGCAGCGGAGGGATGTTGTCCCCGGGATGGGAGTACTCCGCGCCCAGGAAGGTGTCGTGGAAGTCCAGGTCGCGCACCGCGACACAGTTGGACCACGCCGCCCACTCCGGCGAAACCCGGGTCGAGGGCGCGCAGCCGAAGAGCCGGGATCCCGGGGCGTGGGGGTGACACAGCGCCTGGGCCCGCGCGCTGGCGACGGGGCCTCGTTCGAGTGAGGCCGCCGCCACCGCGGCGTCGTCGATCAGGCGGTTGACGACCATCGCGGCGACGTCGTCGTCGACCGGGACCCGCTCGCCGGCGACCTCGGCGAGCTTCCACGCCAGCTGGTCCTGCCGGCGGAGCTGCTCGGCGCTGCGATGGACGCGGACCTGGTGCTCGATCACTCTCAGCCCGCCCTCAGCGGCCTGCCGCCGGGTGGCTCGGGGGTGGGGATTGCGACGGGCGCCGGTCGCACGTCAGGCCCTGCACCCCCATACCTCCGCGTGGTGGATCGCCTCCAGTCTAGCCGAGGTCCCGAAACGGGCGCCGGCGCCCCGCCGGCTCCGCTCGAAGCCGGGTGTCACGGACGAACATGGCGTCGAGGCCCGGAATTCAGCTGGGACACCGGGTTTTCAGATCCCGCAACTGCGTCTCACAGCCTGCCGGACCTGGCCGCCTCAGAATCGGTAGGTCGTGTGACTGAAGGTCCCCTTGCCGAATGCGAGCACCTTCGAGGGGGACACGGCGAATACCAGTGCGTCCCCGCCGTCGGGATGGTGGAAGCGGCCCTCGCCAACGTCGTAGTGCCAGCGTCCGTCCCACTTCACGGTCCATGACGTGGCGAGCCGGGACAGGAGGGCGTCGTCAGTGACCTGCACCGCGTCTCCCTCGACCACCACGTCCAGGCCATCGGCCCATGTGTGACATCCGGTTGTCAACGCGACGTGCTGGTTGGCGCGAAGGTTAATGGCCTTCTGCTCGGTCTCGCCGGTGGAGAAGTGGAGGGCGCCGTCGAGCCACACGGCGACCAATGGGGTGACATGGGGTCGGCCATCGGCCCGAACCGTCGTGATCCAGAACAGCCCTGCAGCTTCGAGGACCCTCCGCGTCTCACTCCAGGGGGTGGCCGTCGCTGCCGGGTCACTGAAGCGGGCGTCAAGGCTGGCCAGGGGTTCGCCCATCTCAGGATCGCCTCCGTGGTGACGCTGCCCGCAACTGACGAGGGTCGCTCCCCGAAACCGACCGGGCGACTCCCCGGATGGAGATGGTCTGAAGGGTACTGGTGCCGAGGCCCAGAATCGAACTGGGGACACCGGGTTTTTCAGACCCGTGCTCTACCAACTGAGCTACCTCGGCCCGTCTCGCGCTGCACACCGGTGGGGGAGACCCAGGGCGCCGGGCAACGATACCGAACCGAGCAACGATGCGGAACCCGGCGCCGGCGGTCCGCTCATCTCGGACCCCACCCCCGGACGCCACACACCCTCGGTGGCTCTCTCCGTCCGCGGCGTCCGTCCGCCGCGGCGCCGTTGACATGACATACCCATATGGGTATATTACCTCCATGGCACGAGCCGCGACGACGACGGACGCGTTCAACGCGGTGGCCGAACCCCGGCGGCGGCTGATCCTCGACCTCCTCTCCGGGGGAGAGCGTCCGGTCAACGACCTCGTCAGGCTCCTCGACCTCGCCCAGCCGCTCGTCTCCAAGCATCTCCGGGTGCTGCGCGAGGTGGGGCTGGTGGAGGTGCGCGGCGCGGGGCGGCAGCGGCTCTACCGGGTGAACGGTCGCCCGCTCCAGCCCATCCACGAGTGGGTCACGAATTACGAGCGCTCGTGGTCGGAGCGATTCGACCGCCTGGACGTGGTGCTGGAAGAGCTCAAGGAGGAGGCCCGAGATGACGACGACTAGCGAAAGGAGAGCGAGGATGACGGCGACCAGCGGGACGGCGGTGGTGACCCTGCCGGCAGAGACACAGATCCTGATCACGCGGGAGTTCGACGCCCCCCGCCACCTGGTCTTCCGGGCCTGGACGACGCCGCAGCTGATCCGGCGCTGGTGGGCCGGCGACCACGGCAAGGTGGTGAGCGTCGAGGTCGACCTGCGCCCCGGCGGCCGCTGGAGGTACGTGATGACGGCGAACGCCGGGTTCGAGGTCGCCTTTCACGGGGAGTACCAGGAGATCGTCCCCGATCAGCGGATCGTCTCCACCGAGGTCTACGAGGGCGCCCCGGAGGCCGAGGCGGTGACCACCGCCACGTTCACCGAGCGGGACAGGCGCACCACCCTCACGCTCCTGGTCCAGCACTCGACCCGGGAGTTCCGCGACCTGCACATCGCGTCGGGGATGGAGTCCGGCATGCAGGAGGCGCTGGACGACCTCGAGGAGGTGGCCGTCTCCCTGGTCTGAGCGCTCCGCGCCGGCGGCGGGAGGGGTCAGCCCTCCCGCACCGCCGACGCCGGAGCCGCCCGCTCCGCCCGGCTGCGGGCGGTGGCGATCGACGCCTCGGGATCGCCGCCCAGGGCCGCCACCCCCGCCCGGATGGTCGCCTGCAGCGAGATGCGCCGCATCAGACCGAAGACCCGCTCGGCCACGACCGCGCCAGCGTCCACCCCGCCCTCGGTGATGAGCAGGGTCGAGGTGCCGTCGCGGTCGATGGTCACCGGCTCGTTGGCCCGCGCGTAGGCGATGATCAGCTGTGCGTAGCCGGCGCGCGCGCTGGGCGGGATCTCGTCGGCGATGACGAAGACCAGGCAGGCCCCGTCGCTGCCCGTGTCGCGGGCGGTGGCGAGGAACTCCGGCCGGGTCACCGCCCAGGGGAGATGGGAGAGCGCCTCGGTGTTCACCGCATCGAATGGTGACATGGCCGCGGCGCGGTCGGGGCGATCAGCAGGGCGCTGACGGACCCGCGGCGAGGATTGGCGTTCCCAGACCGGCGACGCGACACCCGCATCGCCGAGGGTGGGGGCACCAGGACCGTCAGGGGTCCGTCAGCGCCCCGCCAGTCCGGGCGTCCTCGCGGTGGGGACAGTCCTCGACGTCGTGATGGCAGTGGCAGCGCAGCGACACCAGGAGGAGGGCCAGGTCGCCGTCGGGGAAGGCGATCCGCGGGGGGGCCCCGTCGGTTCTGTCCGACCCCGGGGCGCGCACCTGCGCCTCGAGGACGTACGCGACCTCCCCGGCGACCCGTGTCCAGGCGGGCATGTTGGGCACCCCAGCTCGCACCATGCGCTCCGCCTCGGCGGCGCTCGTGGCCTCGTCTAGGCGGCGGTGGCCGACCGAGGGGCGGTAGCTGCCGGCGTGAAGGTCGGGCTGGATGCCGGGAGCGTCGTCGAGCAGCGCGGTGACCGCCTCGCCGAGCAGCGGCAGGCCGGCCGCGACCAGCGCGCGGGTCAGCGTGCCCGAGGTGGCGCGGGGGTCGACCGCCACCTCGGCCTGGGCCAGGATCGGGCCCGCGTCCACCTTGGGCACCGCGCGGTGGAGGCTGATCCCGGTGCGCTCCGCCCCGTCGGCGATGACCCAGTAGACCGGCTCCGGTCCCCGGTATTGGGGCAGCAGCGAGGGGTGGATGTTCATGAAGCCGTGATGGGGGATGCGCAGGGTGGGAGCGTTGACGATCTGATTGAAGCTGGCCATGACCGCCGCCTCGGGCTCCAGAGCGGCGATGTCGAGGCGGCTGTGGTCGTCGTTGATCCGCCAGGTGCGCAGCAGCGGCACCCCGAGGTGGTCGGCGATCCGGCTCAGCGCGTTGTCGCCGAGGATGGCCGGGTGGGCACCGGGGGAGGTGACGATCCCGCAGACGTTGACGTCCAGCTGGAGCAGCTCGAACAGGAAGGCGAGCGAGTAGTCGGAGGGGAAGCCGACGAAGAGGATGCGGGGGCCTGAGCCCGTCTCGGCGTGGCGGGCCGGTGGCGGCGGAAGGTCGCGGTCGGGCGTGAAGCTCAGGCTGGCGCGGCCGAGCAGCTCCTCGCGAACCCGGTCGAGGTAGGGGGAGGCCGTGGACATCGCCGCCATCCTACCGGGCGCCTCAGGGCCGTCGTGCCGCAATCAGGCGTCCCCGTCCGCATAGGCGGCGGCCAGGCGCCGGCCGATGCCGGCCAGCCGCCGGCGCACGCCGGCGGGGGAGAGCACGGTGACCTCGGCGACATATCCGGCGAGCTGCGCGGCCGCAGCCTGCTCGGAGGCGAAGACCAGGGTGGCGACCCCGCCGGCGACCGGGCCCCTCAGGTACTCGGAGGCGACGCGCAGAAACACGGCCGACGCCCCGGGGGTCAGCCGCACCGTCACCTGCGTCGCCACCGCCCGCTCGCGGAAGGCGTTCACGCTCGCCGCCCACGCCTTCTCCAGGTCGAACCCCCGGGGCCGGCGACAGGGGGCGTCGAGCACCTCGGCGTCCTCCACGCGGGAGATGCGGTAGGTCCGCGTCTCTCCGTCACGGCCCGCCAGCAGATACCAGACCCCGGACTTGAGGACCAGCCCGTACGGGTCCACCTCGCGGACCACGACCGCCTCCTCGCCGCGCCGGTAGCGCAGGCGGAGCCGGCGGTCGGAGAGGACGGCGTCCTGGATCCGTCCGAGGTGAGGGGGGGCCGCCGTTCCGGCCCACCAGTGCTCGCCGTCGATGAGGACGCGCTGCTGGAGCCGGAGGCCGGTCTGACCGGGCCGCGTGGCCGACAGCTTGCGGGTCGCGCTCTCGAGGTCGGGCCTCATGCCGAGGTGCCCGGCCGCCGAGGTGCTGGCGAGGCCGAGCAGCGCCTCCACCTCGGCCTCGGTGAGGCCGGTGAGGTCGGTGCGGTACCCCTCCATCAGCGACGCACCGCCCCGGGCGCCGCGCTCGACCACGATCGGCACCCCGGCCATGCCCAGCGCCTCCAGGTCCCGGTGGACGGTGCGCGTTGACACCTCGAGCCGTGCGGCCAGGGCGGAGGCGCTCATCCGGCCGTTGGCCTGGAGCAGGAGGAGGGTGGAGAGCAGCCGGTCAGCGCGCATGGCTGCCGGTCAGATTAGCTCCTTGGATTCAGGGGGTCCGCGCACCAGGCCTCAGTGAGCAGCAAGCTGCAGCTGCCATGAGGAGGTGCCATGAGACGCCGAAGGAGATTCACCGGGGCCGAGCGAGCTGAGGTCTGGAACCGC